>Ga0308012_10000107_pt1 | contig 52222 bp, 49 predicted proteins | sample Neamet179_FD_203133 | JGI IMG/M metagenome (GOLD analysis project Ga0308012, IMG submission 203133) | Marine microbial communities from water near the shore, Antarctic Ocean - #179 | ecosystem: Environmental > Aquatic > Marine > Unclassified | place: Southern Ocean | collected 2014-07-25 | reverse complement strand
GTGGTGCTTTAAAAAACGGATTTTATGGCGACCATGCATACACTTTTGCTGTTGGTGAAATTCATGCTGCAACCAAAAAAATGTTAGACGTTACAAAAGAAAGTTTGTACGTTGGAATCAGAGAATTTAAGGCTGGTAATAGAGTTGGAGATGTTGGTTTTGCGATTCAGAATTTTACAGAAAAACATGGTTACGGAGTGGTAAGAGAATTAGTAGGTCATGGTTTAGGTCGTGAAATGCATGAAGACCCAGAAATGCCAAATTACGGTAAAAGAGGGAGAGGAAAGAAATTTATTGAAGGAATGGTTGTTGCCATTGAACCGATGACAAACTTAGGAACTCATAAGATAAGACAACACTCTGATGGCTGGACAATTACTACTTTAGATAATAAACCATCTGCTCATTTTGAACATGATGTTGCGATTGTTAATGGAAAACCAGAACTACTTTCAACATTTAAATATGTAAATGAAGCTTTAGGAATTGTGACTGATATTGAGGATGAATTTCGTCAGTAGATTGTTTTAGACACGAATTTCACGGGTTTTCACACAGAGATTCGCAGAGTTTTATTTAATTGATGTTGGTTAAGAGAAGCACAGAGAAATTATGGAAGATAATAAAATTACAGAAAAAATTATCGGAGCAGCCATAAATGTTCATCGCGCTTTAGGCCCTGGTTTATTAGAATCTGCTTACCAAGAATGTTTGCTTTACGAACTAAAATCTATAGGATTAAAAGTTAAAAAAGAGATATCCTTGCCTATTATTTATAAAGAAGTGAAATTAGATCATGGATATAGAATTGATTTGCTTGTTGAAGAAAAAATTGTGTTAGAATTAAAAACTGTAGAAAAATTTACGGAAGTACATTCAGCTCAAATATTGACATACATGAAACTAGGTAATTATCCTTTAGGATTATTAATTAATTTCAACACAAAACTATTAAAAAATGGAATAAAGCGTTTTATAAATACACATTAAAAGACTTTGTGAATCTCAGCGAAAAAACTCTGCGACTCTCTGTGTAACAACTATGAAAATATTTAAATCCATATTAAATACAATCCCAAGACCTTGGCTAATTAAAGTTAGTTATTTAGTGAGGCCTATCATTGCTTTTTCTTTAAAGGGCGATAGATTTACAGACCCAATTGATGGTAAAAGTTTTCGTAAATTCTTACCTTATGGTTATGGAAAACAACGTGAAAACGCACTATCTCCATCAACCTTATCACTAGAAAGACACCGATTAATGTGGCTTTTTCTACGGGATGAAACTACTTTTTTCACATCAGAAAAAAAACTAAAAACACTACATATTGCACCTGAACAATGCTTTCTAGATATTTTTAGAAAACAACAAAATTTAGAGTACATAACTTCTGATTTAGAATCGCCAATTGCAGATGTTAAAGCAGATATTTGTGATTTACCTTTTAAGGATAATTCTTTTGATGTGGTTTTTTGTAATCATGTTTTAGAACACATAACTGATGATAAAAAAGCAATGCAAGAGTTGTTTAGAGTCATGAAAAAAGGCGGATTTGGTATTTTTCAGATTCCGCAAGATATCGCAAGAGAAACTACTTTTGAAGACAATTCTATCACAGATAAAAAAGAACGTGCTAAAATTTTTGGTCAATATGATCATGTAAGAGTTTATGGGTTAGATTATTTCAACAAACTACGTTCTGTAGGTTTTAAGGTGGATGAAATTGACTACACACAAAAAATCACCCGAGAAAAACTAGAGCGATTTTGTTTAATGAAAAATGAAATTCTTCCTGTTTGTTATAAGGAATAACTGATACGTGTAGCTACTATTTTTCTATAAGCCATGTAATTGACTTCTAAAGTTAAAAAACCCCCTTAATCGTCGGTATATGTAGCGTATTCTTCAATAATTCCTTTATTAGAAGAAAATAACAGTATTACTTTTATACTTGGATTTTTAATTAAAAATTCTTTCGTTTTTTCTAAACCCATTGCCATAAATGCAGTTGCATACGCATCTACATCCGCACAATCTTTATTTGCGATTACAGAGGCACTTAACAGATTACTTTCTGTTGCGTAACCCGTTTTTGGGTTTATAGTATGCACATATTTTTCCCCTTCACTAGAAACTCTGAATTTTCTATAATTCCCAGAAGTTGCCATCGATTTATTTGAGAGGTTAATGGTTTTAAAACCCTCATTATCGATAGATTTCACGGGATTCACTACCCTAATTAACCAAGGTTTATTATTCTTTTTAAAACCTTTTGCTCGTATTTCTCCGCCAATTTCTATTAAGTAATTTTCTATTTTTTTTCCATCAAAAAAACGAGCAACAACATCAATGGCAAAGCCTTTGGCAATTGAATTAAAATCTAAATATACGTTTGAATCTTCTTTTAAAACCTTCCCATTTTTTAAAGAAACCTTATCTAAACCTACAAACTGCATGTGTTCTTTTATTTCATCATCTGTAAGATTTTGCTTCTCATTTTTAGGTCCAAAACCATAAGCATTCACTAGGTTTCCAACGGTTGGATCAAAGAAACCATCAGTTTCTTTATAGATTCTTTTCGATTTCTCAAATACCTCAGCAAAAATTTCATCAACAATAACGGTTGAATTCCCACTGTTTATTTTAGAAATATCAGATGTAGAAATATAGGTTGATGTAGATTTATTCATCAAGAAAAATAAACTATCTAACGGTTTTTGATAGTTCACATTCGTGTTAAAATAAGTAATCTTGTAAGTTGTCCCAAAAACATAGCCTTCTAAGGTAAAATCACTATTCTTCTTTTCCTCTTTACAGCCTAGTAAAATTAACAAAACTGTAATAAAAGTTATTGTTTTTTGAAGTTTCATTAATTTGTTATTTTTTAGCAAAAATAGTACATAAATTTTTCACAAAATCTCGTTAATCATACTTTTTATTCATTCTATTTGTTAAATTTGCTATCTCAATTTAATATGTATACGATGAAAAAATTATCATTCCTATTATTAACTGCTGTTATAGTAAGTTCTTGTGTTTCAAAAAAAGATTTTGTTACACTACAATCAAAACATGATCAAGCAAAAACAGAATTAGTAAATGTAAAAACTAATTTACAAAAATGTTTAATTGAAAGTGAAAAAGAGGCTGCAAAAGTATCTTCTTTAACAGAGCAAGTTAAAAACTTAAGAGAAGATAAAAAAACTGCTTTAAAGCAAGTTGAAAACTTAACTGTTTTAACACAATCTTCTTCTGATAATATTAAAAATGTAATTTCTCAATTAAGTGAAAAAGATAAATACATAAATGGTGTTAGAAAAGCAATGACTCAAAAAGATTCTTTAAATCTTGCTATAAAGTTTCATTTAACTAAAAACTTAACAGACGGAATTCAAGATAATGATATTGAAGTAAATGTTGAAAAAACAGTTGTTTTTATCTCTATTTCTGATAAATTATTATTTAAAAGTGGAAGCTATAATGTAACAGACAATGCGTACACAGTTTTAGAAAAAATTGCTAAAGTTATAAACGGGCAACCACAAATGGAAGTAATGGTTGAAGGTCATACAGATGCTACACCAATAAAAAGAAACATAATTCAAGACAACTGGGATTTATCTGCATTAAGAGCAACCTCTATTACTAGAATTTTACAATACAAATACGGTGTTAAACCAGAAAGATTAATTGCTGCAGGTAGAAGTCAATATGTGCCTTTAGGTCCAAATGACACTGCTGAAAACAAATCTAAAAACAGAAGAACAAAAATTATCATCATGCCTAAATTAAATCAATTATTTGATTTGTTAGAGCAAGACAGTTCTAAATAATTTTTAGCTTTTTGTAAATTATAAAACCAACTCTTTTTGAGTTGGTTTTTTTGTTTTCTATAATTAAGAAAACTTGACTTTCTAAAAAAAACGATTAACTTCGTTTAACTTCTGATATAAGACACTTGTGCTGAACTTGATTCAGTATTAGAGCAGACATTGTATCGGCGTCAGTTGGCAGTAAGAAAAAAACTATGAAAAAAATTTTAATTCTTTCATTATCCATTTTACTATTTAATTGTTCTTCTAATAAATACCTTCTATCAGATCGTAGTTATAAAAAAAATGAATTAAAAAATTTCATTTCGAAGTTAATCAATGAAGGAAAGATCGAAAAGAACCCAGTTATTCTTTTAAATGAAAAAGTTTTAACTAAAAAAGAAATAAAAAATATAAAAATATTGAGTTCTGATATTTCTAAAATGTCTGTAATTAAAAAAGGAAACACTCAAATGGTTGAGGTTTACGGAAAAAAAAGTTTGAATGGAATTGTTCTGGTTGAAACAAAATCAAAAGACTTTAGATATCGTCATTCTTCAAATAAAAGTAAAATTCTGTATATAGTAGATGGAAAAATTATTTCAGTAGACAAATTAAAAAAACTTGATAAAAATAAAATTGACTCTCTAACCGTAATAAAAGACAAAAAGGAAGTTTCAAAATATACTGAAAAGGAATACGACGGAATTATAATAATAGTAATGAAAAAACCTGAACACCCAACAAAGAACTGAGGTAAAGGACAAGCTTAAGTCGTAAAAAGGCAATTACTCAAACACGCAACTAATCTTGTGTATATCCGCTAAACCAACTTACTCCAAAATCTTAATAAAATTTTCAAAGGCAACATAATACGGTTGATCTTTAAAAACAGGATTTTCTACACTTTCTGCATTCGCAATTCCAACTCCTGCAAACCAAACTTTTGCATTTTGTTTTTTGGCATGTTCTTTAAAAGTTTCCATCCAAACAACATCATAATCATCAGAATTCTGAATATTACTTGTTGCTTTTACCAATACAAAGATCGTTTGCTCTCCTTTTTTAAATAATACAAATTGAGGATGTCTTTTTAACGTGCTATTAATCGCTTGAAACTCATAACCCATTTCGCCCAACTTCTCTCCTACGATGTTCATTGCCAAATTATGCAATTCTTGCGCCGTTAAAACTTGCATTACTTTTTCTTATTATGTTTATTGTAGTTTTTATCTCCTCTCGTTTTTGGCTTCTTGTATTTTTTAGCAATTTCTCTTCGGTAAGAACCACCTCGATTAACTTGACTATTTTTTTCACTCTTTTCATGAAATGCTGGCCCAGGAACATACTCTAAAGAAGTTCTGTTTTTAGAAATTCCTTGGTCTTCTCTTGGACGTTCGTCTTCCGTTAGCATCTTAGCAACTTCTACTTCTTCAGGAAGCTCTAAAACCGGAATTTCATAATTCATTAAAGTTTCAATTCCGACTTTTACTTCTTGCTCTTTTTCGGTTGAAAATAGAATGGTTTTTCCTGCCTTTTCTGCACGACCAGTTCTACCGATTCTATGCATATAGTTTTCAGGAAAATCTGGTGTATCAAAATTGATAACATGAGAAACTTCATCAAAATCTAAACCACGTGCCATTACATCTGTTGCAAGTAAGATTCTGTTCTTACCTTCATCAAACTGTCTTATAGAACGAATTCTATAATTTTGTGTTTTGTTAGAGTGTATTACACACATTTCATCATTAAACACTTCTTCTAAATGTTTGAATAACAAATCTGCAGTTCTTTTAAAACCAACAAAAATCAATACTTTATTAAAGGTTTTTTTGTCTTTTAAAAGGTGATGCAACAAGTTTACTTTCGTAAAAAAGTTAGGAATATTATAAGAAACCTGCTCGATATTGTCTAGAGGAGTTCCACTAACTGCCACCGAAATTTTTTCAGGATTTTTAAAGAAATCATCAATCAAAGCATCTACATCTTCTGTCATCGTTGCAGAAAATAAGATGTTTTGTCTTTTTTCTGGAATAACATCAAAAATATTCATCAATTGAAAACGAAATCCTAAATCTAGCATTACATCGACTTCATCAATGACCAATTTCTGAATAGATCTCATCTTTAAAGCATTGCTCAAAGCCAAATCATACAAACGTCCTGGAGTTGCTACAATAATATCTTGTCCTTGTAAAATAGATTGTTTTTGAGTGTTGATATTTGTCCCACCATAAACACCTAAAACACGCGTATTAATATATTTTGATAATTCCTCAATCTGTTCAACAACTTGTAAAACCAACTCACGAGTTGGTACTAAAATCAAAACTCTAGGGTGCTGTTGCTTAGAGAATTTTAAATCTCTAAGAATTGGCAACATATATGCTAACGTTTTCCCTGTCCCAGTTTGGGCGATTCCAACTACATCTTTACCAGATCTAACTACAGAAAATGCCTGCTCCTGAATTGGAGTAGGATTTTCAAAACCCAAATCATCAATTGCATATTGCAGTTGATTTGATAAATCTAATTCTTTAAAAGTCATGTCTTTTAATTTTTTGCAAAGGTACATTATATAAAACGAGAAGCAATGACTGTTTACAGAAGGAATATTTAGTAATTTTGCAATTGAAATTTTTACACTAAATGATTACAGATACACATACACACCTTTACTCAGAACAGTTTAACGAAGATCGAGGAGACATGATACAACGTGCAAAAGATGCAGGAGTTTCACGTTTCTTTATTCCTGCAATCGATTCTTCTTACACAGAAAGCATGTTTGCCTTAGAAAAAGAGCATCCAAATGATGTTTTTCTAATGATGGGTTTGCATCCAACTTCTGTTAAAGAAAATTATTTAGAAGAATTAGCACATGTAAAAAACTGGATTGACAAGAGACCTTTTTACGCAATTGGCGAAATTGGGATTGATTTATATTGGGATAAAAGCTTTCTCGTTCAACAGCAAGAAGCATTTAGAACTCAAATTAAGTGGGCAAAAGAAAAGAAAATTCCGATTGTAATTCATTGTAGAGATGCTTTTGATGAAATTTTCGAAGTTTTAGAATCAGAGAAAGGTGATGATTTAAGAGGAATTTTTCATTGTTTTACAGGAACTTTAGAACAAGCAAAACAAGCCATTTCTTATAATATGAAATTAGGAATTGGTGGTGTTGCTACTTTTAAAAATGGTAAGATTGATACATTTTTAAATGAAATCGATTTGCAACACATTGTTTTGGAAACTGATTCGCCTTATTTAGCACCGACTCCTTTTAGAGGAAAAAGAAATGAAAGTTCTTACATTACAAATGTTATCGATAAATTAGTAGATATTTACGGCGTTTCTTTTCAAGAAATCGCGGAAATTACGACTCAGAATTCTAAAATTGTCTTTAAAATTTAATAAATGAAAGGAAGTATTGCTTTTTTATTTTTGATTATTATTTCGATCAACTCCTATTCTCAGGATAACAATAAAGAATTATTAATTAACAATAGAAATACGGTTAAAAATGATTCAATCCAAACAAATAAGTCTCATGCCGAAAAAGTCAACATAGGCTTTAATTTTGGGGCGCTTTTTTCAACTTATAACAAAGAATTTGATAAAACATTTGATAATAGCTTAGGTTTTTCTGTTGGTCTTGATTTATTTTATAAAAAATTATTCCTTGGATTTAATATGTTATTTTCAAGTAGTAAACTAAATCAAGACTTAATAATTGATGATTTTTTTCTGAATGAAGGAAAGAGAAGTATGATTAATCATGGAAACATAACTTTTGGCTATTCTATTTATGAAACTCATCGATTTAGAATAGCACCTTTTATAGGATACGGTGGAATTGGATTTGTAGAAGTTTTAGATGACAACTCAGGTAAAAGTGCATTTATAAATAATACAGCATTTGGATTAAATTTTGATATAAAGACAACTAAAAAAACAAGTTCCAAACCAAATTTTATTGGTTATTATGAGCGAACCAATTACTACTTGAGAGGAAAAATCCTAATATGTAATAGTGTTGGCGAATCGTCCTTTAAAGGATCCTCAATTAACATGGGTTTAATTATTGGGTTACAAGGAAACATGTTAAAATCTATTGACTAATTTTGTTTACAACCTATTATAAAACACCAATCGGAACTGCAAAAATTGTAGGAGACAACGACGGAATTCAAGTTGTTTCTGTCTTGGATGATGACATTGAAACCTCCAAAGAAATCCCTATCTGTTTACAAGATTGTGTTGCTCAATTGGGAGAATATTTTGACGGAAAAAGAAATGATTTCAACCTGAAATTAAATCCGCAAGGAACTTCTTTTCAGAAAAAAGTTTGGACAGAATTATTAAACATTCCCTTTAATAAAACAAAAAATTATTTAGAACAAAGCAAAGCTTTGGGCGATGTAAAAGCGATAAGAGCTGTTGCTTCTGCAAATGGAAAAAACCCAATTTGGATTATCATTCCTTGTCACAGAGTTATTGGTTCTGACGGTTCTTTAACAGGTTATGCAGGCGGAATATGGCGTAAAAAATGGTTGTTGGCTCATGAAAACCCTGTGAAACAACAATCTCTTTTCTAGAATTTAACGAATACCAATTTAACCATATATTAAAAAAACTATTTTTACGTTCTATACGTATCGTATATATGCAGAAGCAAATTCTTTTTTTGTTATTGGTTTTAGTTGGATTTTCAATCCAATCACAAACGATATCTAAAGATTTTAGATCCAAAATTATTGAAGTAACAAAAGACAGCATTCAATTAGATTCTTTTGCAATCAATTCACAGAGGTTTAAAGTTTTTGATATTTCTAAAAAACGTATTTCTTCAGCAGCGTTTAAAGTAGATTTTAGCAAGGCATTGCTAATCATCAATTCAAAAAAATATCAAACTATTACCGTTGAATACTTTAGACTTCCCGATTTTATAACCAAAGTATATACGCCTTTCGATGAAAAACTCATCCTAAAAAACGAAGCAAATAATGGGGTTTTATATAGTTTAACCACCAACAAAAAAGCAGTAGAAGTCAACCTTTTTGAAGGTTTACAAACCCGAGGTTTTATTAGCCGAGGAATTACAAGTGGAAACAACCAAAATGCAGTTACAAACGCTGCCTTAGATTTAGAAATTTCAGGAAAACTATCAAAAGACGTTACTTTAAGAGCTAATATTTTCGACACCAATATTCCGGTTCAAGAAAATGGTTATTCACAGAATATCACAGATTTTGATAGAATATTCATAGAAATGTTCAGTAAAAACTGGCGTGTAAAAGCGGGTGATATTTCATTGCAGAATAACAAAAGTTATTTTTTACCTTTTAAGAAACAAGTTTCGGGTTTAGAAGTCGAAGCAACGATAAGTGACCATTTAAAAGTTGCTGCTTCAGGAGCAGTAGTTAGAGGTAAATTCAACACGTTTACATTTACTGCGGCAGAAGGAAATCAAGGTCCTTATAAAATTTACGGAACCAATAATGAAGCTTCAATTTTGATGATTGAAGGTAGTGAGAGTGTCTACGTAAACGGTGCTAAAATTAAGCGAGGAGAAAACGAAGATTACACCATTAATTATAATTTAAGTGAAATTTCATTTAACACTACTTTTCCGATTACAAATGACATGAGAATGCGGGTTGAATTTCAATTTTCCAATAGAAATTACACTCGTTTTATAACCTATGATGAAGTTTCTTATGAAAGTGATAAATTTAATATTTCGGGTTATTTTTATTCTGAAAATGATGCAAAGAATCAACCTTTACAGCAAAGCTTATCCATTGAACAAAAACAAATCTTAGCAAATGCTGGTAATAATTCTGATGCGATGGTTTCAGAAAGTGCCTTTTTAGATGCGTTTAATGAAAATAGAATTCAATATAAAAAAGTTACAAATGGCGCTGTAGAAAATTTTGAATTTTCTACGACCGAAACGGATGAATTATACAATGTAACATTCACAAATGTTGGTGCAAATAATGGCGATTATACTTTAGACAGAACAATCGCTATTGGAAATATTTTTGTTTTCACAGGTGTAAATCAAGGAGATTATCAACCGATTGTAAAATTGGTAGCGCCCACAAAAACACAAATATTTGTGGTTAAATCTGATTATAATCCCACTGAAAAAACACAGATTAATTCAGAAATTGCGATTAGTAATAATGATGCGAATCTGTTTTCAAATTTAGACGATACTGAAAATAAAGCAATCGCCGCAAAAGTTGATTGGCAACAAGTTTTGATTGATAAAAAATGGCAATTAAAAAGCAACATCAATTATGAATTTGTGCAAAATAATTTTAAAACCATTCAACGATGGGAGTCTGTAGAATTTAACAGAGATTGGAATATATTAACCAATAACGCTACAAAAAAATATTTTCAATCAGAATTAAGTTTGCAAAATAAAACAGATGATTTTGTTTTGTATCGATTCAATAACTTAAATTATACGAATGTTTTTAACGGAGTAAAACACGAAATTAAATCTAGATTAAAAGTTGAAAATACTTCATTTTTCGTGAATGGAAGTTTACTGGAGAATACATCAACATTAGAAGATAATTCATTTTTTAGAGCAAAGGCAAAAGCAGAACACAGTCTTAAAAAATCTTGGCTTGGAACGTTTATCAATTTTGAAACCAATAGCAGAAAAGACATAAACACTCAAGATTTCGTCAATACAAGTCATCGTTTTAAAGAATATGAAGGCTATGTTGGTCTTGGGGATTCTACCAAAATATTTGCAAAAATCGGATTTAATTACAGAAATAATGACAGCATAAAATCGAATCAATTTGCGGAGATTAATAACAGAAAAACATTTTATATTAAAAGTAAACTCGTCAAAAACAAAAACACCAATTTAAGTGTGTTTGCGAATTACAGAATTACAAAAAATAATTTTTCTGAGGATGAAAAAGCACTGAATTCTAGAATCGTTTTCAATCAGAAAATGTTTACTAATTTTATCAATTTAAGTACTATTTACGAAACTTCTTCTGGTAATGTTGCTCGGCAAGATTACATTTATATAAGAACAGAACCCGGTTTAGGCTTTTACACTTGGATTGACTACAACAATGATGGAATTCAGAATTTTAACGAATTTGAAATTGCGCAATTTCAAGACCAAGCAAACTATTTGAGACTACCAAAACCAAACTTAAGCTACCTGGCGACTCAAAGAGCAAAATGGAAACAAAGTTTAACAATAAACCCACGAAATTGGTCTTCTAAAACAGGCACTAAGAAACTGATTTCCTACTTTTACAATCAGAGTTTCTTATCCGTTGAAAACGAACAGGAAAGAACAGGAAATTCGTTTCAATTAAATCCTTTTAATTTTGATGAAAACTCTTTAATCGGTTTGAATTTAAGTTTCAGAAACAGTCTGTATTTCAATAAAGATTTGCAAAATAACAGCATGACTTTTACCTATGGTGATTCTAAAATAAAACAACAATATTTTATTGGAAGTCAGGAGAACAAAATTAAAGTCCATCAAATAGATTATGCGCATAAATTTGCGACTTTTTGGCTAATTGATTTAATGGGAAAATCAGCTAAAAACACCTTAGAAACAGAGAACTTTATCAATAGAAATTACGAAATTGACACTAAAGAAATTCAGCCAAAAATTAGTTTCTTGTATCATAAGAACAATCGTTTTTCTGTTTTTTATCATTATAAAAACAAACAAAATAGATTAGGAAATTTTGAGGTTTTACAGCAACAAAAAATTGGCGTTGATTACTTCTATATCAGTAAAAAGAAAAATCAAATTTCCGCAAATGTAAATGTATTTTTAAATGATTTTACTGGAAGTTCTAATACACCTGTTGCGTATCAAATGTTAGAGGGTTTACAAGCAGGAAAAAATTATACTTGGAGCTTATTGTTTAATCAAAAATTAAATTCATTTTTAAACCTAAATCTTAATTACTTAGGCAGAAAAAGTGAGAATTCAAAAACCATTCATACAGGGAATGTGCAATTAAAAGCTATTTTTTAGTTTTATTGATACGCTTTTGATATTTTTGCTAGATCAAAGAAATAATCTATTATGAAAAAAATCACTTTACTTATTTTATTGTTTGTAACAACAATTTCAATTGGGCAAGAAAATGAAGAAAAATACCCACAAGACGTTAATACAAAGCATGAATTAAAAATAAATACCTTTAATTTAATTGCATTTTCATCATTAGATATTTCTTATGAAAAATTGATTAATACAGAATCTTCTTTTGGAGTTGCATTATTTTACAATTTTTCTGATATAGAATCTGATAATATTAGTTTCCCTAAAAAGTTTTCTATAACACCTTATTACAGATGGTTTTTTTCTGAAAACAAATACGCTAGAGGCTTTTTTGTTGAAGGATTTGGTATGCTTAATACCTATGAAGATATATTTTTTGATTTAAATAATGATTCTAACAAAGTTCGAAACGAAACAGCTTTTGCACTTGGTGTTTCTGTTGGAGGTAAATTTGTCACAAAATCTGGTTTTACTACAGAAGTATATTTAGGTGTTGGTAGAAATCTTATTAAAAACAAAAACGATGATGATTTCTTTGAATTCAATATAGTAGGTAGATTTGGAATTTCTCTAGGCTATAGATTTTAAATTAAATAATTAGAATTCAGTAGGTTTGTATCCTACTTTAAGGAACAATAAAACATTTTTCAATAAAATAAAATCCATGAAAAAACATATTTTACTTTTCACATTATTCATTGGTTCTTTTGGGTTTGCACAGCAAGAAATTAAGATAGATATTGCTGACGCCTTGGTAATTAGAAGTTTAGAGTTTTCGTACGAAAAATATTTAACAGATGAATCTTCAATTGGAATTTCAGCGTTATTTAATTTAGCGAAAGAAGATGTTACTTTTAGGTATAATGAAAACATGATGATTACACCTTATTATCGTCATTATTTTTCAACAGATAAACAATGGAATTTTTTTGGTGAAGGTTTTATGGGGATAAATTCCGGAAATTACCGTGGTAAATATACAGATGGTGCTTTAGGACTTGCTATCGGTACAAAATATATTGCAAGTGGCGGATTAGTAATTGATTTCTATAGTGGTCTTGGACGTAATTTATTTAGCTCTAATTCTCCTGTTTTAGTACCAAGAGCAGGTTTAAATATTGGTTGGAGATTTTAAAATACTTAAAAAAGTATTTCTATCTATTTCTCTAGCACCTAAACTTGCTAAATGATCGTTATAAACTTGGCAATCTATCAGTTTGTAATTTTTACTTTTAACCAAGTGGATAAAGGCTAATTTCGATGCATTTGATACTTTACTAAACATACTTTCTCCGCAGAATATATGACCAACTTCTAATCCATATAAACCACCAACTAATTCATCATTCAGCCAAACCTCTATAGATTTTGCGATTCCTTTTTCGTGTAAATTAATATAAGCTTGCTGCATATCATCAGTAATCCAAGTCCCAAAACCATCACTCCTATCAATGTTTTTACAATTATAAATTACTTCCTTAAAAGCTTTGTTTTCAGTAATTACAAATTCTTTTTTATTGATGATTTTTTGCATCGATTTTGACACTCTTATTTCATCAGTAAATAACACCATTCTTTCATGAGGACAATACCAAACAATTGGATCTCCTTCTGAAAACCAAGGAAAAATTCCATTTTTGTATGCGTAGACTAATCTTTCTTCAGATAAATCTCCCCCTAAAGCTAAGACACCCTCTTGGGTTGTAAATTCATAATCAGGGAAATCAATTTTATCTGTAAGCCAAATCATTATTCAATAATTAATTTCAGCTAATTTAATGAATTATTAAAAAAAAGTTAATGTTCATTAAACTTAAATTTATAAGGATTTTGTTCCTATTTTTGCAAACCGTTTTAATTTTGTTAAAACTCGAGAAATGCTAAAGTTAAAAAGAAAAAGAAGAATAAAAACCAAAAAAGAAAAAGCAAAGTTGATGCATAATTATTATGCAAGAACTGGGTTTTATCTATTTGTTTGGGGGAATTTAAAAAAAGCTATCATACCTATTGTTGGTGTCGTTATCGCTATTTTTTTATTTAACAAATACGTCTATAATATTAATGATGGCTTGCATCATTTTACAGAAACCTTTTCTAGATTAACTATTTTAGGTACTTTCTTTATCTCTGAAATTTTGTTAGGTTTAATTCCGCCAGAAATTTTTATTGCTTGGTCTAAAAAAACAGGTGATCCTATTTTAAATTTATCAATTTTAGCAACAGTTTCTTATTGTGGTGGGTTAATATCTTATTTTCTAGGAAAAGCTGCTTTAAAAATAACAGCTATAAAAATATATTTAGAAGTTAAAATGGCTGAGAGTTTAAAAAACACTCGAAAATGGGGGGGCATTCTAGTTTTGGTTGGTGCTCTATTGCCTTTGCCGTTTTCTGTTGCTTGTTTAGCTGCAGGTATGATTAAATATCCTTTTAAAAATGTTATCTTATTTGGATTATTTAGATTTGTAAGATTTGCAATTTATGCATGGGCAATATTTAAAGTAGTAGATTAATTCACTTACATTTGCATTATGGGATTATCAAATAACGACATTTTAAAGAAACTACGTGTAGCACATAAACTACGCGATACAGATATTGTAGAAATTTGCGCTTTAGTAGATTATACCGTAAGCAAAGGAGAGTTAGGGGCTTTATTTAGAAATGAAGAACATCCAAAGTATATAGAATGCGGGGATCAAATTTTACGTAACTTTTTAAATGGCTTGGTTGTTCATCTGCGAGGACCAATGCCTAAAAAAGGAGAAAAGAAAGAAGTTTAAATTGCTATGATTCTCTAGAAAAAAGAATCAAGAGCAAAGACTAGAAGTATATTATATTAAAAAGAGCGAATTCATTATGAATTCGCTCTTTTTAATTTTTATCTAAAAACATAAATTTCTAGTAATCTAATTTATTTACTAAAATGGTAAATCGTCTGGCTCTTCATCAGAAACATTAGATGCAGGTTCAAATTTATCTACCGGAGGTAAATTACTTGGCGCAGATTGAGATGTTAAATTCTCAATTCTCCATCCTTGAATCGCATTAAAATATTTTGCAACACCTTCTGGATTAATCCATTCTCTACCTCTTAAGTTGATAGATACCTTTACATCTTGTCCAACATTATAGTTGTTTAGTAAATCACATTTGTCTTGTACAAATTCGATCATTATCATCTGAGGATATTGCTCATCTGTAGTTACAACTAGTTCTCTCTTTTTAAAACCACCTGTTCCAAAAGTTTGAACGTCTCCAATTAATTTTACTTTACCAATAACTTCCATAGTTTCTATTTTAATAAAAGTACTTTCCAAGCACTTTCTACATCATTTTTACTTAAATACTCTTGGGCAAATGTATGTTTTTTTACCTCTTCTATCCCAATAAATTGGGGATGTTCTTTCCCAAAGTTATTAACAGTATCTTCTGTAGGCAGTTGCTCTACATTACCTAACATTCCTAAATTATTTCCTGTTAAAATTGTACTATTTCTAATTTCTAAAGGAATTGAATCTACTCCAATTCCTAAGGTTGATATTGGTTTTGAAATCTCAAAAAAACCATCTCTTGCTCTTGTGTAATAACTACCTCCTGCTCTTGCAACCAAATCAATTTTATATTGATCTATGCTTCCATCATCTGCTAAAACAGCTTCTGAAATATGAATTTTCACCACTTCACAAACGATTAAATTACCTGCTCCTCCTTCATCACCGGTAAAAATAACATCCTTTACCTTACATTCAAATTGCACAGGGGATTCTGCCACTCTAAAAGGCTTAATTTCATCAGAAGCCAACATGGTAAATCCTGCTTTTTCAAACTCATTTACGCCTTCTGGATATTCTGAACTACTTAAAGACATTTGCTGAACAATATCATAATTCACCACATTTATCACAACCTCTTTAGTTGACAAAGCGTTTTCTAAAGTATGTTTTGTTGTATTATTCTTTACTCTTCTTGCAGGTGAAAAGATTAAAATTGGCGGATTCGCACCAAATACATTAAAAAAACTAAAAGGTGATAAATTAGGGTTCCCATCAGCATCAATAGTACTTGCAAACGCAATTGGTCTTGGTGCAATTGCGCCTAATAAATAACCATGTAATTTGCCAGTAGAAATTTCTTTTGGGTTGATCGATAACATTTGTGAAAATTTAGTTACGTAAAGATACTATCAAATCTTGAAATGAGTTATATACAAGAAACCTTTATATTTGTTTTAATGAAAATATTCTCAAACACTCTTTTATTCAAACGAATTACAGTTCTTGTTTCGTTTGTGATTGTAACTTTAATTCTATGGAATACCTATACCTTTTTTCAGAAATTTAAATATGAGGAAAGGGTTCGAATGGAAATTCTTGCAGAAGCTCAGAAAGAATTATCGAATGCAAATTTAGACTCAAACATAACATTACCCGATAAAATTATTACCACAAACAATAGCATACCTTTAATTCTGGTTGATGATAAAGGTGAAATTATTTATGCAAATAACCTAGATGCTATTAAATCTTTAAATCCTACATATTTAAAGAAACAGCTGGCCATTATGAAGGCGCAAAACCAGCCGATAGAGATAAGTTATGATGGGAAAAATAAGCAATTTATCTATTATAAAAATTCTGATTTATTAAATAAACTAACCTATTATCCTTTAGCTTTAATTTTAATCTTAGTGCTGTTTTTGGCGGTAATTTATTTCTTTTATAGTTCTAATAAAGCTTCAGAAACCAATAAACTTTGGACAGGAATGGCCAAAGAAACTGCGCATCAAATTGGCACACCTTTATCTTCTCTTTTAGGATGGATTGCTATTTTAAAAATGGAAAAAGTTGATGAAACGTACATTCATGAAATCGAAAAAGATGTACATCGATTAAACACCATTGCAAATCGTTTTTCTAAGATTGGATCAACTCCTGAACTGAAAAAAGAAAATATCGTAGACATCACAAAACAAGCTTTTGATTATTTAGAATCTAGAAGTTCGAAACAAATTTCGTTCTCTTTTTCTAGTTCTGATGATGAAATTTACGCAAAACTAAACATAGAGCTATTTGGCTGGGTCATAGAAAACTTAATTAAAAATGCCATTGACGCCATGTTAGGAAAAGGTACATTAATTTTAGTTATTGAAAACACGCCTAAAAAAGTAAAAATTACAGTTTCTGATTCAGGAAAAGGAATGCCTAAAAAACTGTTTAAACAAATATTTAAACCCGGTTTTACAACAAAAAAACGTGGTTGGGGATTAGGATTATCGCTTTCAAAAAGAATTGTTTCAGATTACCATAACGGAAAAATATTCGTCAAAAAATCTGAACTTGAAAAAGGAACTACTTTTCAAATTTTACTGGACAAGGTTTAGCTTTTTTTTAGAAGCTGTTTTTATGACAAACTATTACTCGAAATTACTAGAAATACTTTCAGCCAAGCCAACAAACTCATCAGTCGTTAACTTTACTTTTTGAGAAAACTGTATATCAGCCATCTCATTTAAAGGGACTAAATGCACATGTACATGAGGTACTTCTAAACCAATTACACTCATTCCAATTCGTTTACAAACAACTGTTTTTTCTAATGCTTTTGCAACTCTGTAAGAAAAATTCATTAAAGCGCTATAATCGTCTTTTGATAAATCAAAAATCTTATTTTCTTCTTTTTTAGGAACAACCAAAGTATGCCCTTTTGCATTAGGATTGATATCTAAAAAAGCAATAAAGTTATCCTCTTCGGCAACTTTGTAACTTGGTATTTCTCCTGTAATTATTTTTGTGAATATGCTCATCTTAAAAAAATATTAGTGGTTAGCGTTTCGCTGTTCGTAAATATAAAAAAGAATTCGGGTTTTGACTTAGTCAAAACCCGAATTTATGATTGATTTCTGTACGCAATTAAGTAAATAACATAAAATTACTTTGCGATCACACAAAATGACGTTACCTAGAAATTTCTACAATCTCAAATTTCATAATTCCATTTGGAACCTGAATTTCTGCAATTTCTCCTACTTTTTTTCCTAATAAACCTCTACCAATTGGAGAGTTTACAGACAATTTTCCGTTTCTAACATCTGTTTCAGAATCAGCAACCAATCTGTAGTCAAACTCCATTCCGTTTGTAGCATTCTTGATTTTCACTGTAGAGTGAATCAATACTTTAGAAGTATCTAACTGACTCTCGTCTAGTATACGTGCACTTGAAACAACATTTTTTAATTTTGCAATTTTAAATTCTAAATGAGATTGCTCTTCTTTTGCTGCATGATATTCTGCATTCTCACTCAAATCACCTTTATCTCTAGCATCTGCAATTTCTTGTGTTACTCTTGGACGCTCATATTGTTCTAACTGAAACAATTCATCCTTCAACTTCTTTAATCCTTCTTCTGAATAATAAGATATGTCGCTCATGGTTTTTTAAATTTAAAAAATCCCATTACCTAAACAGGTATGAGATTGGACTACAAATGTACAAAATATTTGTAACTTGTCATCGTTTTTATAGAAACGGAAATGTACTATGTTTAAAAAAATATTATTTTTATTATGTTGCTATTTATTTGTAAATTGTTCTGACACAACCAATCTAGCAAACTGTATACGAACATTACCCATAAGTCTTGTTACGGATTTAAATAATCCCGAAATGATAAACGCACAAACTCCTGGTGGTTTTGCAGAACTTTCTGGAGGCAGAAAAGGCATTTTATTATTTAATAAAAACGGAAATGACTTTGTCGCTTTCGATAAACTTTGCCCAAACAACGATTGTACATCAGCCATGACTTTTAGCAACAGACTTTTACAATGTTCTTGTGATGAAAGTAAATACAGTGTAGATTTTGGTGGAGCACCACAAACAGAAGGTTTTGAGTGCCCAGCAATTGAGTATAAAGTTACAAAAAACGGAACTACAATTCGAATCAGTAATTTTTAGTAGTTTATATCAAATAGATGTTTATTTTTGCTAAAACCCAACAACATTAAACGTGAAAAATTATTTTTCTTCTGATTTTAAATTAGGTATTCTAGGTGGTGGCCAATTAGGGAGAATGCTTCTTGCTGAAACACAAAAATTCGATATTTATACTTCAATTTTAGATGCGAATAAAAATGCACCTTGTGCAGAAATTTGCAACCATTTTGAACTTGGAGATTTACTAGATTTTGATGCTGTATACAACTTTGGTAAAACTGTAGATGTACTAACTATAGAAATTGAAAATGTAAACATTGATGCTTTAGACAAGTTACAAGAAGAGGGATTAACCATTTTTCCAAAACCAAAAGATTTACGAATTATTCAAAATAAAGCGAGGCAAAAACATTTTTATTTTGATCATAAAATACCAACAGCAGCCTTTTCTCATTTTGCTTTTTTAGAAGAATTAATTCATTGTTTAGAAACTGATATTATCAATTTCCCTTTTGTTTGGAAAGCGGCACGTTTTGGTTATGATGGAAATGGTGTGAAAATTGTTAGAACTTTTTCTGATTTAGCATCCTTGCCAAATGTGGAATGTATTACAGAACAATTAATTCCGTTTAAAAACGAATTAGCCGTCATCGTTGCAAGAAATGCCGATGGTGAAACCAAAACATATCCTGTTGTTGAAATGGAATTTCATCCAGAAGCAAACCAAGTAGAATATGTAATTTGTCCCGCAAGAATTGAAAAATCTGTTGCGAAAAAAGCACAAGAAGTTGCTTTAAAAGTAGTTGAAACATTAAATTTTGTTGGCTTATTAGCAGTAGAAATGTTTCAAACAGAAACCAATGAAATCTTGGTAAATGAAGTAGCTCCAAGACCACACAATTCTGGACATTATTCTATTGAAGCAAGTTATACCAATCAATTTGAGCAACATATACGTTCAGTTTTAAATCTTCCTTTAGGAAATACAGCAAGTAAAGTTGCCGGAATTATGGTGAATTTAGTTGGTGAAGAAGGTTTTTCTGGCGAGGTAATTTATCAGAATATCGAAGAAATTTTAAGAATTGACGGTGTTACACCTCACATTTATGGTAAGAAAGAAACACGTCCTTTTCGCAAAATGGGACATGTAACGATTGTAAATGCTGATATTGATAAAGCGAGAGAAATAGCACAAAAAGTAAAAGAAACGATTAGAGTAATAAGCAAATAAATTATGGTAGGAATAATAATGGGAAGTGATTCTGATCTTCCAATCATGCAAGAAGCAATCGATATTTTAGAGAGTTTTAATATACAAATAGAAGTAGATATTGTTTCTGCTCACAGAACTCCAGAAAAATTATTTGAGTATTCTAAAAATGCGCACAAAAGAGGAATTAAAGTAATTATTGCTGGCGCAGGAGGTGCAGCTCACCTACCAGGAATGGTAGCAAGTATGAGCCCTTTGCCTATAATTGGTGTTCCAGTGAAAAGCAGGAATTCTATTGATGGTTGGGATTCTATTTTATCAATTTTACAAATGCCTGGAGGTGTACCTGTAGCAACAGTAGCATTAGATGGCGCAAAAAATGCAGGAATCTTAGCAGCACAAATTATTGGCGCTTCAGATACAGTCGTTTTAGATAAAATTATTGCTTACAAAGAGGAATTAAAATTAAAAGTTGAGCAAGCTTCTAAACGTGTGGAAAAATAAAATATTATTCTTTTAGACAAGTACACCTTACCGCAATTAAACAAGCACACCTTTTAAATGAATCCACTTTTACAAGATTTTAATACCGCACCTTTTTCTAAAATTTCTAATTCAGATTACAAACCTGCAATCAAAAAAGCAATAGAAATCGCCAAAGTAGAAATTGATGAAATTATAAAAAATTCTGAAAAACCAACTTTTGAAAACACAACGGTTGCTTTAGATTTTACAGGTGAAAAACTAAACAGAATTACGAGTATCTTTTTCAACTTAAATTCTGCGGAAACGAATGATGAAATTCAGAAAATTGCGCAAGAAGTTTCGCCTTTGTTAAGTGAATTTGGGAATGACATTACGTTAAATGAAGCGCTATTTAAAAGAGTAAAATCTGTTTTTGATGTAAAAGGAACTTTAGAATTAACTCCAGAGCAAAGCATGTTGTTGGAAAAACAATACAAAAGTTTTGCTAGAAACGGAGCTAATTTAAAAGAAGGTGATAAAACCAAACTTCGTGAAATTGATGCACAACTTTCTAAACTTTCTTTAAAGTTCGGAGAAAATGTATTGGCAGAAACCAATGCTTTTGAAATGCATTTAACAAATGAAAATGATGTCGCTGGTTTACCAGAAAGTGTAAAAGAAGCTGCTAAAGAAATAGCAAAATCTAAAGATAAAGAAGGTTATATTTTTACGTTAGACCACCCAAGTTACGTTCCTTTTTTAACCTATGCAGACAATAGAGAATTACGTAAGCAATTGGCAATTGCTGCTGGTAAAAAAGCTTTTCAAGACAATGAATTTAACAATGAAAAAGTTGTTTTAAAGATTGTAAATCTTCGCCATCAAAGAGCAAATTTACTAAGCTATAAAACGCATGCTCATTTTGTTTTGGAAGAAAGAATGGCAGAAACGCCTGAAAAAGTGATTTCGTTTTCGAACAATCTATTAGAAAAAGCAAAGCCTGCAGCATTAAAAGAATTTAAAGATTTAGAAAACTACGCTAAAAAATTAGACGGAATAGATCAACTCCAAAAATGGGATGGAGCGTATTATTCAGAAAAATTAAAGAAAGAATTATTCGATTTAGATCAAGAGTTATTAAAACCTTATTTTAAATTAGAAAATGTAATTGATGGCGTTTTTACAATTGCAAATCGTTTATATGATTTAAAATTTAAAGAAATTGCTACAATTGACAAATACCATCAAGATGTTAAAACATATAATGTAACAGATACAAACGGAAAATTTGTTGCTGTTTTTTATGCTGATTTTCATCCGAGGAAAGGGAAAAGAAATGGTGCGTGGATGACTTCTTATAAATCGCAACAGATTAAAAATGACATTAACGAAAGACCTCATATTTCAATCGTTTGTAATTTCACAAAACCAACGGAAACAAAACCATCACTTTTAACTTTTAATGAAGTAACAACATTGTTTCACGAGTTCGGCCATGCGTTGCATGGAATGTTAGCAGACACAACATATAACAGCTTATCAGGAACTTCTGTTTCTTGGGATTTTGTAGAATTACCAAGTCAGATTTTAGAAAATTGGTGTTTCGAAAAAGAAGCATTAGAGTTGTTTGCCAAACATTATGAAACCGGAGAAACAATTCCGATGAAATATGTGGAAAAAATTAAAGAATCTGCAAGTTTTCATGAAGGAATGCAAACTTTACGTCAATTAAGTTTTGGTCTTTTAGACATGCAATGGCATGGACAGAATCCAACTGAAATAACTTCTGTAAAAGAGTTTGAAAATAATGCTTTTTCGGATACTAAATTATATCCTGATGTTGCAGAAAATTGTATGAGTACAGCATTTTCTCATATTTTTCAAGGCGGATATTCAGCAGGATATTATTCTTACAAATGGGCAGAAGTTTTAGATGCAGATGCTTTCGAATATTTCTTAGAAGAAGGAATTTTCAACAAAGAAGTAGCAACAAAATTCAAAGAAAATGTACTTTCTAGAGGAGGAACAGAAAAACCAATGGAACTATACAAACGTTTTAGAGGAAAAGAACCAAAACCAGATGCGTTGTTAAAAAGAGCTGGGTTAATTTAGTAGACAGTTTACTGCTGACTATTTTTACTTTCTATCCATTTACTCATATACTTTGTGGCTTGTAACGTTTGATGCTGTAACAAACTTCCTAAAAAATTATGAGTTCTATGTTGTTCTAAATTCTCTTGAATTTCAGTTATTTGATTGATAAAAGGAGCGCTCAATTTCTTTTTATCGTATATATTTTTGATAATCTCTATTCCGTTTTTTTGAGATTCTTTCCAAAGTTTTTCATCAGCATATAACTGAACAGCTTTTTGTGAAAAATCAGAAAAATCGTCTTCAATAAAACCACTCCAATTAAATGTACCACACATTCCTTCTGCTCCAATAGTTGATGTTACACTAGGTGTTCCGCAAATCATCGCTTCGGTTAATTTACCTTTTATACCTGCTCCAAATCGTAAGGGCGCTAAAACTACTTTTGCATTGCCCACAACTTCTTTTGCGTTTTCGGCAAAACCTTTTATAATAAAACCTTCTTTTTTATGATGAAGTTGCTGTATTTGAGCATTCAAATAAGCACCATAGATATGAATTTCTGCTTTTGGAAGTAATGCTCTAATTTCTTTCCAAATGCGTATTTTTAAAGTTAAAACGGCATCTACATTCGGTTTATGAAAGAAATTACCAATAAAAATAAAGTGTTCTCTTTCTACAAAAGGCTTCCATTTTTCAACTTGATGTTCATCAATTTTATCAAGTAAAAATGGTAAATAATAAAGAATTTTTTCATCAATTTTGAAAACATTTTTTAATAAATCCATTTCAAAAGTGGAGATAATTAAAGACACATCACATCTTAAAATAGCTGCAATTTCTCTTTTTGCGTCATCCGATTTCAACAACGCATCTGTTGTAAATTCTTCTCCGTTTTTTAATTGTTGCTGCCTTGTTTTTCTTAAGAAATGTAGGTCTTCGGTATCTAAAATTTTAATTGCGTTTGGACAATTTTCTGCAACCCGCCAACCAAATTGTTCTTCCATCATAAAACGATCGAATAGCACAATTGTAGGTTGTAAATCTTTTATAAAATGATCAAAAGAAGCGTTATTTAACTCAATAGAAACTTCATCAACTCCTAAAGAATTTAGACTTGCTGCGGTTTCACTTTTTTGAGCGGGAGAAGCAAAAGTTACTTTCCAATTTTGATTTAAAAACTGCTCAATAAGTTGCAACATTCTACTTCCTGCAGCAGAAGAATTGGGTTCTACCCAAACATATCCAATGATTAAAACGTGTTGTTGCGTCAATTATTTTGAATTGATTTGTTGCTTATACTCTGCTTGTACTTTTTTACCCCAAGCTACAACAGCCTTAATTTGTTCTTGCGTTAATTTAGCTTCAGAATGCGTCCAAGTATAAGAATTTAAAGGCATTACTCCTTTTTCAACTTCTTCATGTAGTTCATCCATTTTATGCGCTTTCTTTTTTAAAGAATAGGTACTCCATTTAGAAAAATCTAAATGTTTTTTACCTTCTTTCACATGGTTTGCTAACCAATAATTTACAGGCGTAATATTGTTGTACCAAGGATATGCCGTTTTACTAGAATGACAATCATAACAAGTAGTTTCGAAAATCTTTTTTACATTTTCTGGCGGATTTGTTTCTGCAATAAAAGCAGTTATAGAAGTTAAGTCCCCTTCATTTTTCTCAGGTCCGAAAAACTGAGCAATCAGTAAAGCAAATAGTAAAAAGTAACCTATTTTTTTAAGTATTTTCATTGGATGAATTTAAAGATGTTCAAGAGAGTAAAACTACTAAATTCTCACTTTACTCTGTGAAAATATCCGTATTTTTGTCAATTATTACTAAAAAAAAACCGAAAGGTTATAGATTACGTAAAAAACGCACTCATGAAATACGATATTATTGTAATTGGTTCTGGTCCTGGAGGATACATTTCTGCAGTTAGAGCATCTCAATTAGGTAAAAAAGTAGCAATTATTGAAAAATATTCCACTTTAGGCGGAACCTGTTTAAATGTTGGTTGTATTCCCTCTAAAGCTTTACTAGATTCTTCTCATCATTATTATGATGCTGTTCATCATTTTGAAGAACATGGAATTTCTATTGAAAAGCCAACTTTCGATTTTGGAAAAATGGTTGATAGAAAAGCTAAAGTTGTAGAAACTACAACTGGCGGGATTAAATACTTAATGGACAAAAATAATATTGATGTTTTTGAAGGTTTAGGTTCATTTGTAGATAGCACACATGTAAATATTGCAAAAAATGATGGTTCTTCAGAAATAATTGAAGGAACAAATATCATAATTGCAACGGGTTCGAAACCGTCTAGTTTGCCTTTTATCACTCTAGATAAAGAAAGAGTAATTACTTCTACTGAAGCGTTAAAACTACCAGAAGTTCCAAAACATTTATTAGTTATTGGAGGTGGAGTTATTGGTTTAGAATTAGGTTCTGTTTATAAACGTTTAGGCGCAGATGTAACTGTAATAGAATATGCTCCTAAAATTACACCAACGATGGATGCTGATGTTTCTAAAGAACTACAAAAAGTTCTAAAGAAGCAAGGTATTAAATTTGCTGTAAATCATGGGGTAACTTCGGTGGATAGAAAAGGTACTGAAATTACCGTAAAAGCAAACAATAAAAAAGGTGAAGAAGTAACCTTTACTGGTGATTATTGTTTAGTTGCTGTTGGTAGAAAAGCATACACAGAAGGTTTAGGTTTAGAAAAAATTGGCGTTGAAGTTAATGAACGTGGACAGGTTTCTGTAAACGATCATTTACAAACAAACGTTTCTAATATTTATGCAATTGGTGATGTTGTAAAAGGTGCAATGTTAGCACACAAAGCAGAAGAAGAAGGTGTTGTTGTTGCAGAATATTTAGCTGGCGAAAAACCACATATAGATTATAATTTAATTCCTGGTATTATTTACACATGGCCAGAAGTTGCTGCAGTTGGTAAAACTGAAGACGAATTAAAAGAAGCGAAAGTTGAGTATAAAGTTGGTAAATTTTCTATGAGAGCTTTAGGTAGATCTCGTGCAAGTGGAGATATTGACGGTTTTGTAAAGGTTATCGCTGATGAAAATACAGATGAAATTTTAGGAGTTCACATGGTTGGTGCACGTGTTGCAGATTTAATTATGGAAGCTGCTGTTGCAATGGAGTTTAGAGCATCTGCAGAAGATTTGGCAAGAATTTGTCATGGTCATCCAACGTATTCAGAAGCTGTAAAAGAAGCTGCAAAAGCTGCTTGGGACGGAAAACCTTTAAACGCTTAAAATATAAATACAAATTAGAAACCTCACTGCTTGTGAGGTTTTTTTGTTTCCAAAACTTTCGAGTATTTTTACAAAGAATATGCAAAGAACAATTCGTACTTTTTCTGTTGACAAACTTGATGAATTTAAAACAAATTTACTTTCTTGGTCTCAACAATTTGAAACTGCAATTTGGCTAGATTCAAACAAGTATAAACAACAATACTCAAGTTTTGATTGTGCTTTAGCTGTCGAAGAATTCACGGCAATTAAAACAGATTATCAAAATGCATTTGACAAGTTAAAAGAATATCAAACCTTAACAGACGATTATATTTTTGGGTACATTTCTTACGATGTAAAAAATGATGTAGAACAACTTTCTTCGAAGAATTTTGATGGTTTAGACTTTGTTGATTTGTATTTTTTTCAACCACAAAAATTAATTTTCATTAAAGGAGACACCATAGAATTTCACTATCTAAAGATGGTGGATGATGAAATTGATAGTGATTTTGAAGCGATCAAAAACGATAAAAATAGTTTAGATTTCGAGGGCGATAAACCTGTAGCATCAGAGAATGACATCAAAATAAAACTTCGAATTCACAAAGAGGAATATCATCAAAAAGTAAACACCGTTTTAGAGCATATTAAAAGAGGAGATATTTATGAGGCTAATATTTGTCAAGAATTTTATGCCGAAAACAGCACTATAAATCCGTTAGAAGTTTACGCGGATTTAAACGGAATTTCTGAACCTCCTTTTGCGGTATTTTTAAAAATGGAACATCAATATTTATTATCTGCAACTCCAGAAAGATACATTAGAAAAGAAGGAACAAAGATTATTTCTCAACCCATAAAAGGAACTGCAAAACGTTTGATTAGTGCGTTTGATGATGCGCAAATTGCACTCGATTTGCAAAGAGATGAAAAGGAACGTTCAGAAAATATAATGATTGTAGATTTAGTTAGAAACGATTTGTCTAAATCTGCAAAAAAAGGAAGTGTAAAAGTGGAGGAATTATGCAAAGTATATTCTTTTAAACAAGTGCATCAATTAATTTCTACAGTTGTTTCGGAAATTGAAGAAAGCACGCATCCTGTAGATGTTATTAGAACTACATTTCCGATGGGAAGTATGACTGGCGCTCCAAAGATTTCTGCAATGAAAATCATTGAAAATTTAGAAGAAACAAAACGAGGTTTGTACTCAGGAACAGTTGGGTATTTTACACCGGATGGTGATTTTGATTTTAATGTAGTCATCAGAAGTATTCTATATAATGAAGAAAAAAAATACATTTCTTATTCTGTTGGTGGTGCAATAACGGCGAAATCTATTCCTGAAAAAGAATATGAAGAATGTCTATTAAAAGCAAAAGCAATGAAATTTGTATTGCTAAATTCAAAGTAAAAACATTAATTTTAACTCCTATTATTCCTGTTTACCCTACTGAAATAGTTTCAGTAAAACAGCAATTTTTTTTAACTATATTTACTAAATGATTTTCAACCAAGAAGAAAAATTTAAACTCATTTTCGACAAATTAAAGGAAAAACAAAATGAACAAAATATGTTCAATAAGTTCCTAGATGTGTATCCTACAGAATGGAAACAATTAAAAGTAACGTTTTCTAAATTTAATAGAAGCAAACAATTCGGAAAGACAATTCCCCTACCAAGACCTGAACAATCTTTAAGAAAAGAAATTAGAGTTTGGTTAAAAAACAATAGAGTGGTCTAATGTAATCGCTTTCGTTTTAGAAATTAGAAACTCCAAAAAAAACAACCGCTAATTATGACACATAAAGAATTCAATTTCAATATTTATAATACTGATTTTTACGGTCAATATTGGCAAGCAAAAAATACAAAAGCTGTTGTTGTTTTGGTTCATGGAATGGGAGAACATTCTGGACGTTATAAGCATGTTGCAAAAAAAATGACTGAGAATGATTTTTCTGTCGTTGCTTTTGATCATTTTGGGCATGGAAAAACGACTGGAAAACGTGGTCATAATCCAAGTTTCGAAGCTGTTTTAGAAAGTGTTTCAAAAACGATTGAAAAAGCAAAAGAATTCTTCCCAAATGTGCCGATTTTCTTATACGGACATTCAATGGGTGGCAATACTGTTATTAATTACGGCATCAAAAAAACGAATGATTTAAAAGGAATTATTGCTACAAGTCCGTTTTTGAAATTAGCTTTCGATCCACCAAAAATTAAATTAGCCCTTGGTAAATTATTACAGAAAATTGCACCATCAATAACCATGGGAAATGAGTTAGATGCCAATGATATTTCTAGAGAAAAAGTAGAAGTAGACAAGTATGTAAATGACCCATTAGTGCATGATAAAATTAGTCCTAATTTCTCTTTAACTTTTATTGAAACTGGTAAATGGGCAATTGAAAACGCCCGTAAATTGCAAACTTCGATGTTATTATTACATGGAACAGATGATAAAATTATCGATTATAAAGGCACGCAAGAATTTGCCAATAATTCTGATAAAGCAACACTAAAACTGTATGAAGGTGGTTATCATGAGTTACAAAACGATTTGTGTAAAGAAGAAATACTACAAGATGTTGTAAACTGGCTAAATTCTCAACTTTAATTTCCCTATTTTTGGCACGTAAATGCTACAGAAATTTAAAGAACATATCCAACTAAACTTTCCTTTTTTAAAGGATAAAAAACTATTAATCGCTATTTCTGGCGGTTTAGATTCTGTGGTTTTAACACAACTTTTTTCTGAATTAAATTTTGATATTTCTTTAGCACATTGCAATTTTCAACTCCGAGGAAAAGAAAGTAATTTAGATGAAGAATTTGTAAAATTATTATCGCAAAAAATGTCTAATCAGATTTTTACAATAAAATTTAATACTAAAGAGTTTTCTAAAAATCAGAAGCTTTCTACTCAAATTGCTGCAAGAGAATTACGATATAATTGGTTTCAAGAACTGATTGAACAGCACAATTTCGATTTTGTTTTAACGGCGCATCATGCAGATGATAATTTAGAAACATTTCTTATCAATTTAACAAGAGGCACAGGTTTAGACGGCTTTACAGGAATTCCAAAAATTAACGGGAATATTGTTCGTCCGCTTTTAGCTTTTTCTAGAGAAGAAATTTCAACATACGCGAAAGCCAACAATATTGAATGGAGAGAAGATGCGAGTAACGCGTCGACAAAATATATTAGAAATAAAATTAGGCATCAAATTGTTCCTGTTTTAAAAGAAATCAATCCTAATTTATTAGAAACATTTTCAAAAACAGCTAAAAATTTACAAGAAAGCAAACAAATTATTGAAGACAGAATTGCTGATATTTCAACAAAGGTTATTGAAACTGAAAACGAGATTCTGAAAATTAATATTGAAGAAATCAATCAACTTTCAAACCCGAAAGCATATTTACATCAATTACTAAGAAGCTACAATTTTACGGAATGGGATGATGTTTACAGCCTACTTTCTGCGCAATCAGGGAAACAGGTTTTTTCTAAAACACATCGGTTATTAAAAGATCGGGCGCTTTTATTATTGAGTAGAAAGAACGAAGATGAAAATCAGCATGAAGAAATTTATTTTGTAGCGGAAAATGACCAAGAAATTTCAAACCCTATTTCTTTAACTTTTAAAGATGTTGACGAGAAATCAACAGAAAATAAACAGACCATTTATATTGATAAAAAAATGTTAAAATATCCATTAATTGTACGGAAATGGAGAAATGGAGACTATCTTTATCCTTTAGGAATGCAAGGAAAAAAGAAATTGAGTAAATATTTTAAAGACGAGAAATTTTCTCTTCTTGAAAAAGAAAATACGTGGTTGCTTTGCAATGCTGAAAATGAAATTATCTGGGTAATTAATCATAGACAAGACAAACGTTTTGTAAATGATCATAATTTAAAAATTAGTGTCAAAAATAAAGATTTAACTAAACTACAATAGTATTATGAAAAAATTATGGTTCTTTTTTATTGCAATCGCAATCGTTTCTTGCAAACAAGAAGTAAAAGTAGATTATGCAATTTTATCAGGTAAAATCGAAAATACGTCTTCCTCAAAAATTACGCTTTATAATAGTTACGACACTGGTAACAAGAAAGAATTGACTTTAGAAAATGGTCAATTTACAGATACTGTGAAAATAAATAATACGAGTAAGTTCTTTTTAAGACAAGGCAATAATTCTGTAACTATTTTTTTAGCAGAAGGAGATAAGTTAGATTTTAGTTATGACGCTAATAAAGCTGATTCTACTTTAATTTTTACAGGAGAAAATAGTGCTATCAGTAATTACTTAATTAAAAAAAGAAACAATGATAAGAAATTAGAAATCGATACAAAAGAATTGTATTCTCTTAAGGAAGAGGGTTTTGTAAGTCATCTTTTAGAAGCAAAAACAGCGCAAGCAGATTTCTTATACAATGCTAATGGTTTAGTAGAAAATTTTATTAAAAGTGAAACTTCAAATATTAATTATGAATATTTAGCTTCATTATCAAACTACGAAAGTTATCATCGTTACTTTTCAAAAATTAACGATTTCAAGGTTTCAGATAAAATTTTAAATCAGTTAAAAGACCTTTCTTTTGAAAATGATGAAGATTTTAAATTTTCAGCAAATTATAGAAATTTAACGACAAGCAGCTATCGAAACAAAGCGAATACGTTGGTAGAATCTGACTCTTTAACCTCTGATATTGCATATATAAAAGCCTTGGCAACGATTAAAAGTCATACGATTAAAAATAAATTATTATTTGATGCAGCAAAATACGGAGTTACCTATACAGACGATTTAGAAACCTATTATGCATTGTATTCTAAAACATCTACAAGCCTAGAAAATGATGCTAAAATAACAGAAAGTTACCATAAATTAAAAGTTTTAGCAAAAGGGAATCCTTCTCCAAAATTTACTGATTATGAAAATAATGCTGGAGGCACAACTTCTTTAGATGACTTAAAAGGTAAATACGTTTACATGGATATTTGGGCAACTTGGTGTGGACCTTGTATTGCTGAAATTCCGTTTTTAAAAAAGGTAGAGAAATTATATCATACTAAAAACATTGAGTTTGTAAGTATTTCTATTGATAAAGTAAAAGATCATGAAAAGTGGAAAAAAATGATTATTGATAAGGAATTAGGTGGCATGCAATTGTTTGCAGACAATAATTGGGAGTCTCAATTTATACTAGATTATTTAATTAAAGGAATTCCTCGTTTTATCTTATTAGATCCAAAAGGGAACATTATTTCAGCAAATGCACCTAGACCATCGAGCGAAAAACTTACAGAGTTATTTGACGAATTCAAAATTTAACAGCATTAATTATCCAATTTACATGAAGAAATTATTTTCTATTCTCATTTTATTTTTATCTCTTTCTATTTTTAGTCAAACTTCAAATGAACCTATAAAAATAAAAACAGCTCTTCAAAAAATATCAGAGACTGAATACGATATTATTTTTAGCGCTCAACTTTTTAAAGGTTGGTATTTATACTCTCAACACAATCCTGACGGAGCCTCTTTGCCTTTAGAAATCACAATACAAGAAGGTAAAACTGGGTATAAACTAGTTGGTAAAGCAACTGAAAAAGACACCTTTAAAAAGTATTCTGATACTTGGAAAAAAGAAGAAATTGTTTTTAAAGACAAAGCAATTATTACCCAAAGAATTCAACTTACAAACAAAGATATTACACAAATAAAACTAAATTTCTTTGGGCAAGTTTGTGAAAGTGCTTGTATAAATATTGATGAAAATTACACCTTTAATTTGGCAGGAAACTCCATAAAAGAAGTAATAACTATTGATGCGAAAAGTGAAAATCTTACAAAAAAATTACAATTAAAATTAAAAAACACATCACTTTTAAAAAGCTCTACAGACACAAGTTCTGGAGATTCTAATGGTTTATTTAGTATCTTTTTATTAGGTTTTGTGGGTGGTTTATTAGCGCTTTTAACGCCTTGTGTTTTCCCTATGATTCCTTTAACGGTTTCGTTTTTCACAAAACAATCTAAAAATAAAAAGAAAGGTATTTTCAATGCGGTATTATATGGATTTTTCATTGTGTTTATCTACATCTTATTAAGTCTTCCTTTTCATTTTCTAGACAATTTAGATCCAGAAATTTTAAATACAATTTCCACGAATGTTTGGTTAAATATTTTCTTTTTTGTGGTTTTAGTGTTTTTTGCTTTTTCTTTCTTCGGATTTTATGAAGTTACACTACCAAGTTCTTGGGGAAATAAAATGGATTCAGCCTCTTCTGTTGGCGGAATTATTGGAATCTTCTTTATGGCATTAACCTTAGCGATTGTTTCCTTTTCTTGTACTGGACCAATTTTAGGGTCTTTATTGGCAAGCTCTTTAACTTCTGATGGTGGAGCAACTCAATTAACGGCCGGAATGACTGGTTTTGGATTGGCTTTAGCCTTACCATTTGCCTTATTCGCACTGTTTCCAAGTTGGTTAAATTCTTTGCCAAAATCTGGTGGATGGTTAAATACAACAAAGGTTGTTTTAGGATTTTTAGAATTAGCTTTAGCTTTTAAATTCTTATCAAATGCAGATTTAGTTGCGCATTGGGATATCTTAAAACGTGAGGTTTTTATCGGAATTTGGATTGTAATTTTCATTGGATTAGCCTTGTATTTATTTGCTAAAATTAAGTTTCCTCATGATTCTCCTATCAAAAAATTATCCTTTTCAAGGGTCTCTTTTGGTCTCTTAATTATTTCATTTATTATCTATATTTCTCCAGGTGTTTTGAAAAATCCAACTTGGAATTTAAGTTTGTTAAGCGGATTTCCACCTCCAATATTTTATAGTATTTACGAACAAGAAAGCGATTGCCCATTAGGCTTAGATTGTTACAAAGACTTCGAGGAAGGCTTGGCTGCTGCGAAAGAAAGCAATAAACCAATTTTGTTAGATTTTACAGGTTGGGCTTGTGTAAATTGTAGAAAAATGGAAGAAAATGTTTGGAGCGAACCAGATATTTATCAAACTTTAAAAGAAGATTATATATTGATTTCTTTATATGTGGATGATAATGAAAAGGAGCTTCCAGAAGAACAACAATTCGATTTCTTAAAGAAAAACGGAAAGGTTAAAAAGATAAAAACTGTTGGTGATAAATGGTCTACTTTTCAGGTAATTAATTTCAAAAATGCATCACAGCCTTTTTATGTTTTATTAAGTCCGGATTTAGAAATTTTAAATAGCACACAACAATATACAGATAGAGATACGTATTATAATTGGCTGAAAGAAGGGTTAAAAGCTTTTAATAAAAAATAATCGTATATTTATTATTGGTTATTCTTAACCAAAATTAATGAAATTATGAAAATTAAATATTTTCTTCTATCTATAATTTTTCTTTTGAGCATTTCAATAAATGCTCAAAAGAAGGATGAAATTTCATCAAAAAAACCTGTAAGTATTTATACAGTTTCTCATTTTTCAAATGATAAAAATAGTTTTTGGGCAGTAAATAAAAAATTGAATTTAACTAATTTCTGCTTTAGTGTTGTTGATGCTCTTGATTTAGATTTTAATAGGTTTTCTTTAAATTCTAAAAATTTCGGTAAAAAATCATCAGGATTTATTTATGAGGATTACAAAAGAGTTCTAGATAGAAATTTACTAAAAGGGTTCTTGCTAAAAAACGATCCAACTCGCTGGAATTTAAGATGTAATCAACCTAATTCACCGCTCTAAGGCGTTTTAAATACAACAGAAACAGCGTACTTCAACAAAATTTAAACAATTCAAAAAAATCTAGTCAATACTCCATCGTTTTCGTAGTTTTTAATGACATTATTAGCAATAACCTAGGTTCTTTATTTTTGGTTTTTCGTAATTTTACAACTTAAAATTCTCAAAAAAATGTCAGGATTCCCAAAATTAACAAGATTTAATGACAACGTGCTGTCTAAATATCAGATTTATAACAGCATTTTCATGACACTTCCTTTTGATACGATTAGCAATACTGGCGTTTTATTACCCCTCTTTCATGAAACATGTAAAAAAGGTTTTGAAAACGGCGATAATCCAACAGAAATTGTAGAAAAATTTTTTCAGAAATACCAAGAAGATCCTTCAGAAAAAGATAAAAAAGATTTGCTTTTTCAATTCGTTCAATACATTGAACGTCAGGTAGTTTTATTTGATGCTATTGAAGATGCGGCTTTTCCTATTGTAAACAATATGGATGGTTTTGGTACGCTTCGTAACTCTAAAGAAATTGCGATTTTAAGTGACAAAAAAGAAGAATTAAAAAAACATTTAGAAGATTTTAAAGTGCGTATTGTTTTAACAGCGCATCCAACTCAGTTTTATCCAGGGTCTGTTTTAGGTATCATTACAGATTTAGATAAAGCCATACAAAATGATGATTTATTACTCATCAAAAAATTATTAGCTCAATTAGGAAAAACACCTTTTTATAAGAAAGTAAAACCGACTCCTTTTGATGAGGCTGTTAGTTTAATTTGGTATTTAGAAAATGTGTTTTATCATTCTATAAGTAAAATATACAACTATATTCAACAGCATATTTATGACGGAGAGCCTTTAGAAAACGAAATTATTGATCTAGGTTTTTGGCCTGGAGGAGATCGAGATGGAAACCCATTTGTAACAACAAAAATCACCTTAGATGTTGCAGAAAGATTACGTCAATCAATTTTAAGAAGTTACTATGGAGATGTTAGACGTTTAAAAAGACGATTTACTTTTGATGGTGTTCAAGAAATTTTAGCAAGAGTTGAAGACCGTTTGTACAAACACGTTGTTAGAAGTTATACGAAAGTTAACTTTTCTCAAAAAATATTATTATCAGAATTAGAAACAGCAAGAGATATTATAAAAACAAGACATGATTCTTTATTTATTGAAGAATTAAATGATTTTATTAATAAGGTTCGAATTTTTGGATTCCATTTTGCAACATTAGATATTAGACAAGATAGTAGAGTGCATCACAAAGCATTTACACAAATTGTAGCTGATTTAATTGCTACTGGAGACACCACTTTCCCAAAAAATTATCATCATTTATCAGAAGAAGAACAGGTTTCTATTTTATCATTGGTAAAAGGAGATATAGCTCCTGAAATTTTATCCGATGAAATGTCTGTAAAAACAATTGAGTCTATTTACGCGCTAAAAACCATCCAAGAAAGAAATGGAGAACGTGGTGCAAATAGATATATCATTAGCAACAATCAAACAGCATTAAATATAATGCAAACTTTTGCGATGTTAAATTTATGCGGCTTTGAAAACGAATTACCGGTAGATGTAATTCCGCTTTTTGAAACGGTAGAGGATTTAGAAAATGCAAGTGATGTAATGCGTACACTTTATGCTAACAAAGCTTACAGATCTCATTTAGCGAAAAGAAAAGACAAACAAACGATTATGTTAGGTTTTTCTGATGGAACAAAAGATGGTGGATATTTAATGGCAAATTGGGGAATTTTTAAAGCGAAAGAAGCTTTAACAAAAATCTCTAAAGAATTTGATATTGATGTAATCTTCTTTGACGGACGTGGAGGACCACCTGCAAGAGGAGGAGGAAAAACACATCAATTCTACGCATCTTTAGGACCAACTATTGAAGACAAAGAAATTCAATTAACAGTTCAAGGGCAAACAATTAGTTCTAATTTTGGGACTTTAAATTCATCGCAATTTAACTTAGAACAATTAATAAGTTCTGGTATTAAAAACGAAGTTTTTACCAAAGATCAATTAAATGATACGCACAGAGAAATAATAGAAGATTTAGCAGCGACTAGTTATAAAACGTATGTGGACTTTAAGAATCATCCGCTGTTTTTACCGTATTTAGAAAAAATGAGTACACTAAAATACTATGCAAAAACCAATATAGGAAGTAGACCAAGTAAGCGTTCAACGTCAGATACTTTAGATTTCTCAGCATTAAGAGCGATTCCTTTTGTTGGAAGTTGGAGTCAGTTAAAACAAAATGTACCAGGATTTTTTGGCGTTGGAACAGCACTAAAAAAATATGAAGATGCAGATAGGTTTGATGAAATTGTTGAATTCTACAATGCATCCGATTTCTTTAAAACGTTGTTAGAAAACAGTATGATGAGTTTAACAAAATCATTCTTTGGCTTAACTGCTTATATGGCTGATGATGCTGTTTTTGGTGAATTCTGGAAAATAATCTATGAAGAATACAAAACCTCAAAACGTCTACTTCTAAAGTTATCGGGTCATAAAGAATTAATGGAAAATTTCCCTGTAGGAAAAGCATCTATAGAAATTAGAGAAAGCATTGTTTTACCTTTATTAACCATTCAACAATTTGCCTTGAAGAAAATTCAAGAACTACAAAAATCCGAAGGAAATACCGAAGAACTAGAAGTTTACGAAAAAATGGTGATGCGTTCTTTATTTGGTAATATTAATGCGAGTAGAAACTCGGCTTAACATAAAATTAAAATTTTAGTCTAAAATGCACGGAAAATATTTTACACGCATTTTTTTATTCATTAAGATTCTTTATCTTTAAAGAAAAAAAATGCTTGTTAAAGTTTATGGTTCTGCCGTTTTCGGTATTGAAGCCACCACAATTACTGTCGAAGTAAATATCGACAAAGGAATTGGTTACCATTTAGTTGGTTTACCAGACAATGCTGTTCGTGAAAGTTCTTATCGAATTTCTGCAGCTTTAAGTAATAATAACTTCAAACTTCCGGGTAAGAAAATCATTATAAATATGGCACCTGCTGATATTCGTAAAGAAGGTGCTTCTTATGATTTAACACTTGCAATAGGAGTTCTTGCTGCCTCTAATCAAATAAAATTCGACAAGATTGATAACTACGTTATTATGGGCGAACTTTCTTTAGACGGAAGCTTACAGCCCATAAGGGGTGCTTTGCCGATTGCTATAAAAGCGAGAGAAGAGGGGTTTAAATATTTAATTCTTCCGAAAGAAAACGCTAAAGAGGCTGCAATCGTAGATGATTTAGAAGTTTTAGGTGTAGAAAACATCTTAGAAGTAATCAATCATTTTAATGGTGATAAAAAAATTGAACCGACAATTGTAGATACTCGAGCAGAATTCTATAAAAGTATGGATTTCCCTGAGTTTGATTTTTCTGATGTAAAAGGACAGGAATCGATTAAACGATGTATGGAAATTGCTGCGGCTGGCGGACATAATATTATTTTAATCGGTCCTCCAGGATCAGGGAAAACAATGCTAGCAAAAAGACTGCCATCAATTTTACCTCCAATGACTTTACATGAAGCTTTAGAAACCACAAAAATTCATTCTGTCGTTGGGAAAACAAAGAATAATGGGTTAATGTTTCAAAGACCTTTTAGAAGTCCGCATCACACAATTTCAAACGTTGCTTTGGTTGGTGGAGGACAATATCCAAGACCTGGGGAAATTTCACTATCTCATAATGGCGTTTTGTTTTTAGATGAATTGCCCGAGTTTAAAAGAGATGTTTTAGAAGTAATGCGTCAACCTTTAGAAGACAGGGATGTCACGATTTCTAGAGCAAAATTCACAGTAACTTATCCTTGTAGTTTTATGCTGGTAGCGAGCATGAATCCTAGTCCTTCAGGGTATTTTAACGATCCCAATTCACCGATGACTTCTTCTCCTCAAGAAATGCAGCGTTACTTGAGTAAAATTTCTGGGCCTTTATTAGATAGAATTGACATTCATATAGAAGTGACTCCTGTGCCTTTTGCAAAATTATCCGAAGAACGAAAAGGAGAATCTAGTATTGATATTAGAAAACGAGTAACTGCTTCCAGAGAAATACAATCTGAACGCTTTATAGATTTCGAAAACGTGCATTATAATGCTCAAATGACGGTAAAACAAATTCGTAAATTCTGTAAATTATCCGAAGAAAGTAAAACACTTTTAAAAACGGCAATGGAAAAATTAAACCTTTCTGCAAGAGCTTACGATAGAATCCTGAAAGTATCTAGAACAATTGCTGATTTAGCAAATTCTAAAGATATTTCTCCAGATCATATTGCAGAGGCTATCCAATACAGAAGTTTAGATCGAGATGGGTGGTTAGGATAAAAGATTAAAACCTGCTTGCCACAGATTCTTTCCTAAAACCTTTAAATCTATGTAGTTTGCCTAATTGTTTGGCGCTCTATTAAACGTTGGTAAAGTTTCATCTACAAAAGGAAGAAAACCTAAAATTAACTAATCTCCTTCCCAATAAATCATTTTTTTGAGTTACCCTTTTTTTAATCCAATTTTATGACCAAAGAATGCATAATAAAGAATGACGATGTAACAAGGTAATAAAATCCAATATCCAAACGAAGCTGCTTCTGCTAATGCATTAGATTCATTAATTCCTGCTGATATTAATTCTGCTTTTTTACCATCGACTAAGGCGCCATATACAAGTGGGATAATTGCACCCCCAGAAATTGCCATAATTAATAATGCGGATGCTGTTTTTGTAAATTTACCTAAACCGGTTAACGCTAAAGGCCAAATTGCTGGCCATACTAGAGCATTTGCAATTCCTAAAGCTGCTACAAAAAGCACAGAGGTAAATCCTGTCGTAAATACGATACAGAATGAAAGTATAATTCCTAAAATAGCACTTATTTTTAATGCAAAAGATTGACTTATATATTTTGGGATTAAAAAGACACCTAAAGCATACGTACCAACCATTGCCATTAATGTAAATAATGTAAAAAACTTAGCTTCGGCTACAGGGATGTTTAAAGAGATTCCGTAAGAAATAATAGTATCTCCAGCAACAACCTCAACTCCTACATATAAAAATAATGCCAAAACACCTAACCACAAATGTGGAAACTGAAAAATACTTGTTTTTGCTTTTTCTCCAGATTCAGATACTTCAATTTCCTGTGCTTCTACATGAGGTAAAGGAGCTTTTCTTATTAAGATTCCTAATAAAAATAAAACAATCGCCATTACGATATATGGTGTAATAACACTATCGGCCATTGTATTTAATAAATTTGCTTTTTCTGATGCATCAACAACATCTAATCTTTCTTTAATACCATCTATTCCTGACAATAAAATTGCGCCAAATATTACAGAACCTAAAGCTCCAGCTACCTTATTAGCGATACCCATTATAGCAATACGTTTTGCAGCACTTTCCATAGGTCCTAAAATTGTGATATATGGATTCGATGCAGTTTGTAACAAAGTCATACCTGCGCCCTGAACAAAAATCGCTAGTAAAAATACCCAGTAAGTTCTTGCATTTGCAGCAGGGATAAACATTAATGCTCCAATAGCCATGATGATTAATCCTAAAGACATTCCTTTTTTATAACCAACTTTATCTATAATGTATGAAGCTGGCAAAGCCATTACAACAAAAGAAATATAAGAGGCAGATGCTACTAAATAAGACTGAGCGTCTGTAAGTTCGTTTATGGTTTTCATAAATGGAATTAATGCTCCATTGATCCAGGTTACAAACCCAAAAATAAAAAATAATCCTGCAATAATTATAATGGGAACTAGTGTACTCTTTTTTTGATTAGATGACATGTTTTATATATTTGATGTAAAAATAGCTAACGAAAGTATGAAAAAAAAATTAAAACACCTTTTCATAAGATTCGTGTGCTTTTAAAAGAATAAAGGAATTACAAACTGATAATACAAGATTAATAAACCAACTGCAATCGTATTTAAAATAATTCCTGCTTTTACCATTTCATTCACTTTTACATAACCGCTTGCAAAAACAATCGCATTTGGCGGAGTTGCCATTGGCAACATAAAAGCACAACTACTCGCCATTGTTACAGGTATTAATAAATTTAAAATAGGGATATCTAACCCAATTGCAATTCCTGTAACTACGGGCGCTAAAACGGCTACTAACGCAACATTACTCATCAACTCTGTCATAAACAACATTAATACAATTAGCAAAGAAACGGTTACTAAAACATTGAAGTTTCCGGCGGCAATTGTATCTGTAATTAAATCAACTAAACCACTTGAAGCCATCCCTTTTGCGAGCGCTAAACCTCCACCAAATAGAATTAAAATTCCCCATGCTAATTTCTCGGTATCTTTCCATTGAAGGATGAAATTTCCTTTTTTTAAATTCATCGGAATTGCAAATAAAGAAACAGCGCCTATTAAACTGATCACCGTATCTGATAATTTTAAACCCGGAAGAAAATTATTGATAATGGTTCTTGTAATCCACAAGAAAACCGTGATTGCAAAAATAATTAACACTCGTTTCTCTTCTTTTGATACGTTACCCAATTTTTTAATTTCTTCAGAAATTAAATTAGCGGATGATGTAAACACAATATCTTTAGAAGGAAACATCCATTTCACCAAAACAAAATAAACAGCAGTAACCATTACAATCGAAAATGGCAGACCAAAACTCATCCAAGTTAAAAAAGAAATTTGGATGTTATATTGATTTTCTAAAAGCCCAATTAAAACGGAATTTGGCGGTGTCCCGATAACTGTTGCAATTCCACCAGCATTTGCTGCAAAAGCGATTCCTAACATAATACTTAGCGCAAAGTTTTTATCGCCTTTTGTAAAGCCGTCTTTATCGTCTATTAATAGTTTTATAACGGATATCGCAATTGGTAACATTACCACAGTTGAAGCTGTATTGCTAATCCACATGCTCATAAAAGCGGTGGCAATCATAAAACCCAACACCACTTTATTAGGGGTTGTACCTGTTAGTTTTATAATATTTAAAGCGATTCTTTTATGTAAATTGACTTTCTCTAAAGCCAATGCTAATACAAAACCACCAAAGAATAAAAATATAATCGGACTTCCATAATTTGCACCAACAGCTGCAATTTCCATGATTTGTAAAAGCGGAAATAAAATAAGTGGTAACAAAGCGGTAACTGCAATATTTACGGTTTCTGTGATCCACCAAATAACCATCCAAATAGCAACAGCAATTACTGCGTCTGCTTTTTCTGAAACTAATGTTATTGGTAAAAATTGAATTAGAAAAAAAAGTATGGGTCCAAGAAATAATCCTATTTTTTTTGTTAGTTGCATTCTAGTTTGATTAAGCTTTTGCAAAGTACTAAAAAGTACCCTTTGAAAAACATCTCGATACAGATTTGGATAAAAAATAAAATTAAATAGATTTATTAAGTATCTAAAAGTCTCGCGTTAAGGATTGAAACGGCATCCTTTTTTCATTGTCAGTTCGAGTCAATTTTTGAAGAATGAAAAAAATTTGTATCGAGAACAAAATGGAAAAAGATATAGTGGAAAGCCTGTTAAAACCTGACTGCCGCAGGCAGGCGCCCAAATAGAAAAACCCTTACAAATTAATGCAAGGGTTTTTGAATTTTTATGATGAGATTCCTCAATCGTTCCTCATTTCGGAATGACAAAAGTCTAATCTCTAAAAGCGAAGCGATCTAAAGATCTATCTTCTCTTTTTAGTATCTATAGTGTTCTGCTTTATAAGGCCCGTCTACAGTTACACCAATATAAGCTGCTTGATCAGAACGTAATTCTGTTAACTCTACGCCTATTTTTGCTAAGTGTAATTTTGCTACTTTTTCATCTAAATGTTTTGGTAACATATATACTTCATTTTCATACGCATCTCTGTTTGTCCAAAGTTCTATTTGAGCCAAAGTTTGATTTGTAAATGAGTTAGACATTACAAAACTTGGATGCCCAGTTGCACAACCTAAGTTTACCAAACGTCCTTCTGCTAAAAGAATAATATCGTTTCCGTTAATGTTATATTTATCAACTTGAGGTTTGATGGTATCTTTTGTTTGACCATGGTTTTTGTTTAACCAAGCCATGTCAATTTCATTATCAAAATGCCCAATATTACATACAATTACTTTGTCTTTCATTGCTTCGAAATGACGTCCTTGAATAATATCTTTGTTTCCTGTAGTTGTAATAATGATGTCAGAATTTCCAACAACCGTTTCTAATCTCTTTACTTCAAAACCGTCCATTGCTGCTTGTAATGCACAAATTGGATCGATTTCTGTAACCGTTACAATAGAACCTGCACCTTTAAATGAAGCTGCTGTTCCTTTACCAACATCTCCATAACCACAAACAGTTACACGTTTACCTGCTAACATAATGTCTGTTGCTCTACGAATTGCATCAACTGCAGATTCTTTACAACCGTATTTGTTATCAAATTTAGATTTAGTAACAGAATCATTTACATTAATTGCTGGCATTGGTAAAGTTCCTGCCTTTACTCTGTCGTACAATCTATGAACTCCTGTTGTAGTTTCTTCTGATAAACCATTGATTCCTGCAGCTAATTCTGGGTAACGATCCAAAACCATGTTTGTTAAATCTCCACCGTCATCTAAAATTAAGTTTAATGGTTTTTTGTCTTCTCCAAAGAATAAAGTTTGTTCGATACACCAATCAAATTCTTCTTCTGTTAATCCTTTCCAAGCATACACAGCTGTTCCTGTTGCAGCAATTGCAGCAGCAGCCTGATCTTGTGTAGAAAAAATATTACAAGAACTCCAAGTAACTTCTGCTCCTAAAGCTTGTAACGTTTCAATTAAAACCGCAGTTTGAATTGTCATGTGTAAACAACCTGCAATTCTTGCATCTTTTAATGGCTGAGAGTCTTTATACTCTTCTCTTAAAGCCATTAATCCTGGCATTTCTGCTTCTGCCAAGTTCATTTCTTTTCTTCCCCATGCAGCCAAAGAAATATCTTTCACTTTAAAAGGTACGTATGTAGCGGTTTTTGTGCTCATAATGTGTATATTTATATCAAAATTTTTCGACTGCAAAGTTACGACATCCATTTTAAAAAATATGGCTCTTTACAAAACATTAACGGTTGGTACTTCTACTAAAGTACTCATTTGGAAGATTGAAGAATCTGTTGACGAATTAAAGAATGGAATTTCTTTAACTGAAAAGAATGCCGTAAGGTTAGGCGCTATGAAGTCTGAAATACATCAAAAAGGATTTTTAAGCATTCGTCATTTATTAAAAAAAGTCGGTTTATCAGATACTGATTTGCAATATGATGAATTTGGAAAACCACATTTAGATGGGGGACGATATATTTCTATTTCTCACTCTTTTTCATTTACTGCCATTATTTTTTCTTATGAAAATCCGGTGGGAATTGATATTGAAAAACAGCGTGAAAAGATCTTAAAAATTGCGCATAAATTTACGCCAATTGAAGAATACAAAACCATTGCAAATGTGGATGCTCTTATTAGTAAACTAACAATTGTTTGGGGAGCAAAAGAGAGTTTGTATAAAATCTACGGAAAGAAAAAGTTGCTTTTTTTACATCATATTTATGTCGATGATTTTGATTTTGAGGATCAGAAAACAACTGGGGAAATCCGTTTTGATGGAGAAATATCTTCTTATAATATTGAGTTTTTAGAATTTGAAGGATTTACCTGTGTTTTTGGACATTGATACGTTGCACCATTTTAAAGCAAAACGACTATCCGACCTTTGTTTCTATCTAGTTAAAAACATTAAAGTCCATAATAACTACTTACTTTTGACCTTCTAAATTTTTCATAAACGAATATGATCGAAATTTTTGAATTACTTTTTGGGCAATACAAAACCTACTCAACAACAGAAATTACCTTAGAAATTGTTGCCGTAATTTTTGGTTTTTTATCTGTTTGGTATTCCAAACAGAATAAAATTTGGGTGTTTCCAACCGGAATGATTAGCACATCAATATTTGTGTATTTGCTTTTAAAATGGGAACTTTTAGGTGATATGATGATCAACGGATATTACTTTATAATGAGTGTTTATGGTTGGTATATTTGGACTCGTAAAGTTGATGATACGCATGTTACACCAATTTCTAGGATAACTCAAAAAGAGAAAAAGACAGCCATTTATATCTTTTTTGCAACACTAATTTTTGTGTTTGTCGTTTATAAAACTTTTGATAAATGGACTTCTTGGGTTGCATATGCAGATACAATTACAACTGCAATTTTCTTTGTAGGTATGTGGTTAATGGCAAAACGAAAAATAGAAAATTGGTTATTTTGGATAGCAGGAAACATCATTTCTGTACCTTTATATTTTTATAAAGGATTTACCTTTACAAGCTTTCAATACTTAGGATTTACTTTTATAGCAATATTTGGTTATTTAGCATGGAAAAAAAACTTAAACAAAAACCCATTAACCTTGTAAAGGTTGTTTTATTCGGACCAGAATCTTCAGGAAAAACAACACTTTCTCGCCAACTAGCTCGTTATTACAACACTGTTTGGGCGCCAGAATTTGCACGTGAATACCTGCAAAAAAAATGGAATAATGAGCGTAAAACTTGTGAGAAAGAAGATTTACTTCCCATTGCTATTGGGCAAATGAAATTAGAAAACAAATTGGCTAAAAGAGCCGATAAAATTTTAATCTGTGATACTGATTTATTAGAAACAAAAGTATATTCAGAAGAATTTTATGGAAGTTTTGTGGATGAAAAATTAAACAAAGCAGCCAATGAAAATCAGTATGATTTATATCTATTAACCTACATAGATACGCCATGGGAAGAAGATGATTTACGAGACAGACCAGAACAACGTTTAGAAATGTTTACTGCTTTTGAAAAATCTTTAAAAGACAATAACAAACCGTATCTTTTATTAAAAGGAGATAAAGAAACGCGTTTAAAAAATGCTGTAAAAGCGATTGATAAAATTATATCTGAAAAAGGAAACTTATACTCTTTTTCTGAGTCTTTACTTGATTTAAACATGGGTTTCATGCATCAAAGTGACGATTTTGATCCCTCATTTGATTATTAAATGAATCCCTTAGAAATTATAAAAGAGCTCAAGTTTAAAGCCATCAGAAGTTCTGGTGCTGGAGGACAGCATGTAAATAAAACGTCTTCTAAAATTGAATTAACTTTTGATTTAGAAAACGCTAATTCTTTATCTGATTCAGAAAAAACACTTTTAAAAACCAAGCTTTCATCCAAATTAACAAAAGAGAATGTATTGATTTTATTTTGTGATGAATCGCGTTCTCAACATAGAAATAAGAACATTGCTATCCAACGTTTTTTAGAAGTATTGAAGACCAATTTAATTCGTCCTAAAAGAAGAAAAGCGACAAAGCCAAGCAAAGGTTCTATCAAAAGAAAAGCAGAAAACAAAAAAAGAGTTTCTGTGAAAAAGGCTTTGAGAAAGAAGCCAAAATTCGATTAAAGCAAAAAAAACACTTTTTTGTTTCCCATTAAAAATTTCCGAGTTAATTTTGCAGCGTTCTCATAAAGGGGTGCTACTTTTAGTGATGAGTTGTAAATTTTGAGTTATTAGTAACTTATCATTTACAATTAAAAAACAAAACTTTAAAAGGCTGAGATCATACCCATTGAACCTAGAACAGGTAATGCTGTTTAGGAAAACCGAGTGTCATTGCGAAGAATTTTTTTCTGAAGCAATCTTTATTTAATGAGATTACCACGTTGTAAACTCCTCGTAATGACAAACTAATTATTCAATATTAATCACAAGAATAATTACCTCTTTTTATTCGTTTTAAAATTTTTTAAAATGAAAAAAAACATCTTTTTTTTATTCTTGTTTGTAAGTATACTTGCAAACGCCCAGACATTTACACTGAAAGGAAAGGTAGTAAACGAAAATCAAGAACCCTTATTTGGTGCTACAATTCAAATTAGACAACTTAAAAAAGGAACTTCAACTGATATAGAAGGTAACTTTTTATTAAAAATTCCTCAAGGAAACCACAAAATTGAAATTTCTTATTTAGGTTTTAAAACTGGTTATTATGATCAAGTAATTAATAATGATGAAAATATTGTTATAGAATTATTTTCATCTCAAAATGTTTTAGAAGAAGTTTTAGTTTCTGCAGTTCGTGTAAATGCAGAAGTTCCTGTTACTTTTTCTAACTTGTCAAAAAAGGAAATTGCAAAACGTAATTTAGGTCAGGATATTCCTATTTTGCTAAATTATATGCCTTCTGTGGTTTCTTCTTCGGATGCAGGGGCAGGCGTTGGCTACACATACATGAGTGTGCGTGGTTCTAATGGTGAGCGTATTAATGTAACGGTAAACGGAATTCCGTATAACGATGCAGAAAGTCATGGAACTTTTTGGGTGAATTTAGGTGATTTCGCTTCCTCTACTCAGAATTTGCAATTACAGCGTGGTGTAGGAACTTCTACAAACGGTTCTGGAGCTTTTGGCGCAAGTTTAAATATTTTAACGGATGCTATTTCTGAAGAAGCTTTTGGAGAAATTTCTAATTCTTTTGGTTCTTTCGGAACAAGAAAACACACCGTAAAATTTAGTACCGGTAAAATTGATGATCATATAGAAATTGCAGGACGTTTGTCTAATATTTCTTCGGATGGTTATGTAGACAGAGCTTCTGCAGCTTTAAAATCGTACTATTTACAAGGAAGTTATACCGATGAAAATACGTTGATAAAAGCAGTGACTTTTGGCGGAAAAGAGAAAACTTACCAAGCTTGGGCAGGTTTAACTGCAGCCGAATTAGCTGATGACAGAAGACAAAATCCATATACCTATGATAATGAAGTAGATGATTACCAACAGAATCATTATCAATTGCATTGGAATGAAAAATTGACTAAAAACTGGTCTACTAATTTAGGGTTGAACTACACAAGAGGTGCTGGGTTTTTCGAGCAATTTAAAGAAGATAAGGATGCTGCAGATTTCAATAATTTAATTGTTGATGGAAGCGATGTTATTGTAAGACGTTGGTTAGAAAACGATTTTTATGTCGTAAACTTCAACACGAATTACAAAACAGATAAACTGAATTTTATTTCAGGAATTTCATATTCTAATTATACTGGAAATCATTTTGGGGAAGTAATTTGGGGAGAAAATTTAGCGGAAAACACCAATATTAGAGATCGTTATTATTCTTCGGATGCTAAAAAAACGGATTTTTCAATCTTTGCGAAAGCAACTTTTAGTATCAATGAAAAATTATCTGGTTATGCAGATCTACAAGGTCGTTTTGTAAATTATCAAACAGCAGGAATTACTTCTGACTTGGCAAATATTGATGTGGATGCAGACTTTAATTTCTTTAATCCGAAGTTTGGTTTTACCTATAAAATAAATCAAGATAATAATTTATATACTTCTTTTGCAGTGGCAAACAGAGAGCCAAATAGAAACGATTTTGAAGGCGGAGTGACCACTCCTGAAACTTTAAATGATTTAGAATTTGGTTGGCGTTTAAAAAAGGAAAACATCAAATTAAACACCAATATCTATTACATGGATTATAAGAACCAGTTGGTTTTAACGGGTGCTTTAGATGACGTTGGTGCGGCAATAAGAGCAACTTCTGGAAACAGTTATAGATTGGGTTTAGAAATTGATACAGATATTACGATAAATAGCCAATTCTCAATCAAACCAAATGCGGCCTTTAGCTCAAATAAGAACAAAAATTTTGTGGCACAAGTTGACGGTACTTTACAAGATTTAGGAAACACCAACTTGTCATTTTCTCCGGATGTTGTTGTTGGAAATATCCTTATTTACACTCCTTTAGAAAACTTACAAATTTCATTTTTATCTAAATTTGTTGGCAAACAATTTATGAGTAATTTTAGTAGTATCGTTTCTAGTAACGATGTTTTAGATAGCTATTTTACGTCTGATTTAAATGTAATTTATGAAATGAAACCAACCAAAATATTTAAATCTATTGTATTTTCTGCTTTGGTAAATAACATTTTTAATAAAGAATATGTAGACAGAGGGTATTACTATACGTATGATGATACTTGGTCTGTTGCAGATGAAACTACTACGTTAGATGGCGCAGGTTATTATCCGCAAGCAACTAGAAATTTCTTAGTTGGAGTTTCTTTGAAATTTTAAAATTACTTTTCTGAAAATATTTTAAAGCCTCAAGTTTATTCTTGAGGTTTTTTTGTTTTAAAAAGAGGTTTTTCCTAATTGACTTTTTCAGCTAAAAAAGCTAACTTCGCTAACTCTTGATATAAGGTACTTGTGCTGAACTTGATTCCGTATTAAAACGGGGGTTGTATTCGTGTTAACGTTCGCAAAAATTAGAACGGAATGACGAATGACACATTATCAAATGAGAAGGCACAGTTAATCAAATGGCAGTTCTCTTTAATTAAAAAATTAAATATCATTGAAAAAATAATATTATGAACATTAAAAACAAAAATTATGAATATTAAAAAATCAATTTATTACATCGGAATTTTAACAATTATATTTTCTTTTATTAGTTGTGATAACGATGATGGAAATGCACCGAATCAAAATACTTGTAATTATCAAGGATTTACTTTTCTTGACACTAATAATAATACGAATACATTAATCGCTGGATCAGATTTATTTACAGACTTTTTCAATACTTCAAGTAACGGACCGGAAGTTGAAATATATGAAACGAATAATCCTGGGAATTTCAACTTTACAACTACAGTAGTCAATTTAAACGGAACTGGAACTGGAATATTAAATTATAATGGAAATACTTATACTGTTAATGTAACTTGTCAAAGAACAGGAAATGCTATTGGTCAAGAAATGAGGTTTGATTTGACAGCGTCTGGTTTGGAGGCAGAGCTTTGTGTTATAATTGATAATTTTCATTAAAAAACTTAAGCTGTACAAAATTAATTACTTTAGTTCTGGCTTATTTTCGAAAATACTTACGAATTTTCTATTCGGTTTGAATTTACAAAACCGTTCGCAAATCTCAAAAATAACACATAAAAAAAAAGCGAGCATTAATGCTCGCCTTTTTTTATGAATCAATTCTACCAACAGCACAATTTGGCTTTGTGCAAAACGGTATTTTTATCACCTACTCCTGGATATCCTAATTTAGATACTTTTTAATTTTCTTGTTTCCATTGGTTATAACCGCCCAAAACATTGTAAACGGTATATCCTTTTTCTTGCAGTATTTTTGCTGATTTACCGCTTCTACCTCCGCTTCGACAATACAAATAAACTGACTTATTTTTATCTAATTGTGTGGTTATTTTTGTGTAAAAATCAGCATCATAGAAATTAGCAAATTTTGCAGTTTCTATAAAACCTTGTTCAATTTCTTCTGGAGTTCGAACATCTACTAATTGAATGTTTTCTTTTTCTAACAAGACTTTTAATTCTATTGTAGAAATAGATTTTACTTCTTCTTGTGAACTACAATTGATGAAGAAGAAACTCATCAAAAGAAGGCTTAAAACGTTTTTCATTTTTTTTTATTTTAAAGTTGACGGACAAACTACTACTGTTCTTTCTATTGTTGTATTTCTAATCGCTGCATAACCACCTGCAACATCAATAACATTATGAATACCACGCGATTTTAAAATAGACGCGGCAATTACAGAACGATATCCACCTGCACAATGCACATAAAAATCATCCTTTTTAGGAAATTCAGAGATATGATTATTTAAAAAATCTAAAGGGGTACTTTCTGCTCCTATAATATGTTCGCTTTCAAATTCTCCTGGTTTTCTAACATCAAAAACCAAGTTTGAACTGAGCTTGTCTAAGTTTTCATTTATTTTTTGCTCTAAAAAGTCTACTGAAACAGATTGTAAAGTGTCAATTTCTTTACCTTCTTTTTGCCAAGAAGTAAAGCTTCCATCTAAATAACCTAACACATTATCAAAGCCAACTCTAGATAAACGTGTAATGGTATCTGCTTCTTTTCCTTGTGGAGTTACCAATAAAATTGGTTGCTCAATGTCTTTTATTAAAGCGCCAACCCAAGGTGCAAATCCTCCATCAATTCCAATAAAAATAGATTGTGGAATAAATCCTTTTACAAATTCTGTTTGATGCCTAACATCTAAAATTATAGCATCCGTTTCATTCGCAATCAACTCAAAGTTTTTTACTGATAATGGTTTTGCAGATATTTTAATGATGTCCTCAATATTTTTATATCCTTCTTTATTTAATTTCACGTTTAAAGGGAAATAGGCGGGAGGAGGTAATAATCCATCCGTAACTTCTTTGATAAATTCCTCTTTAGTCATATTGGCCCTTAAAGCATAATTGGTTTCTTTTTGATGACCAATTGTACCGACCGTTTCTTTGCTTAAGTTTTTACCGCAAGCAGAACCTGCTCCATGTGCAGGATATACAATAACGTCATCTGCCAAAGGCATTACCTTATTTCGTAAACTATCAAACAAAAAACCTGCTAAATCTTTTTCTGTGACATCTCCTTTTTGAGCTAAATCGGGTCTGCCGACATCACCTAAAAACAACGTATCTCCGCTAAAAACTGCGTGGTCTTTACCGTTTTTATCTTTCAATAAAAAGCATGAACTTTCCATTGTGTGACCAGGAGTATGTAATACAGTTATTGTAATATCTCCAACTTTAAAAACTTGATTATCTTCTGCAATAATTGCCTCAAAACTTGTTTTTGCTGAAGGTCCAAAAACAATTTCTGCGCCTGTTTTTTCTGCTAAAGTTACATGACCACTTACAAAATCTGCATGAAAATGAGTTTCAAAAATATAGTTGATTTTCGCATTGTTTTTGGTTGCACGATCTATATAATTTTGCACTTCTCTTAATGGATCTATAATTGCGATTTCCCCATTACTTTCTATATAATAAGCTCCTTGTGCTAAACAGCCTGTGTAAATTTGTTCTATTATCATAATTCTTAAATTCCACGATTTTTAACCGTTAAAATTATCTTTAAGTTCATCTGTACTAAATAAAATTCACGCTTTACTTGTAAGCTTGATGTATGTATTTCGCATACTTTTCTTGCTTTTTTCTATCTCCAGTTTTATGAAATTTCACTGCTTGATTTGCTTTCATAAAAAAGTGATTGATATCTATAATTTCTAAAATACCACTTCTAAAAAAATCATCTCTTACTGGACCTTTAACACCTGAAAAATAAAAAATTACTCCTTTTTTCTGATAGTATTTAATGCGTTCTTTTAACATCTCGACACCTGTACTATCTACTCTATTAATACTCTCTGCATCTAAAACTATCAATTTTAATGCCTTCCCTTTTTGGGCTGCCATTTCGTCTAAATTATCTCTAAAATAACTTGAATTCGCATAAAATATTTGAGCATCAAACCTAAAAACTAAAATATCATCTTCTATAATTACTTCTTCGAAACGATTTTTATTTCTGTAAAAATTTGAGTCTGGCACTTTCCCTAATTCCGTAACATATGGTCTTGATGTTCTAAAGATTAAAACAACTAAAGACAAACCAACGCCAACTATAATTCCGTATTCAATACCTAATAATAAAGTTGCTATAAAAGTCGATAACATCAACCAGAAATCTAAATTATTCGCTCTCCATAAGAAGGCAGCTTCTTTAAAATTTATCAGCCCAAAAACGGCAACAATAATAATTGCAGCTAAAACTGTTTTTGGCAAATGATAAAATAATGGTGTTAAAAACAACAGTGTAATTACGACCATAACTACAGAAATTAATGCTGCCATTCCTGTTTTTCCTCCACTTTCTTGATTGATTGCTGATCTTGAAAAACTTGATGTTGTTGGATATGATTTAAACAACGAACCAACCATATTACTCAATCCTAAAGCAATTAATTCTTGATTAGGTCTAATTCTATATTCGTCTTGTTTTGCCTCTAAAGATTTACCAATCGAAATAGTTTCTAAATAACCAACCATCACTAAAGTTACTGCAATTGGCAATAATTCTCTCATTAGATCTAAATCGAATTCTGGAATTCCGAAAACAGGTAATCCTGAAGGAACCTCTTTTACAATAGAAACATCTATAAAGCTTGCTCCAAAATATTTCATGATTAGAATCCCTAGAACGACAACAATTAAGGCATTCGGAATTTTTTTATTAATCCGTCTAAAAACAATAATGATAATCATTGAGATGAAACCTATTATTGCTGTATGGGTATTAAAGGTTGAGATTTGCAACCAAATATCTTCTAAAATATATTGAACTTGATCACTTTGGATAAAATCTACACCCAATAAATTTCTAAATTGATTCAACCCAATAATAAGGGCAACTGCGGATGTAAAACCTGTAATTACTGGTTTTGATAAAAAATTGACGATAAAACCTAAACTAAAAACGCCTAGTATAAATTGAATCGCACCCACCATTAACCCCAGCAAAATAGCGATGGCAATATAACTTTCTGACCCTGCTAAAGCCAATGTTGAAACACCCGTTGCAACAATTAAAGAATCCATAGCAACAGGACCAATTGCA
>Ga0308012_10000105_pt1 | contig 52372 bp, 26 predicted proteins | sample Neamet179_FD_203133 | JGI IMG/M metagenome (GOLD analysis project Ga0308012, IMG submission 203133) | Marine microbial communities from water near the shore, Antarctic Ocean - #179 | ecosystem: Environmental > Aquatic > Marine > Unclassified | place: Southern Ocean | collected 2014-07-25 | reverse complement strand
GACCTATTTTAACCCCCCGATTTAAAGAAGACTCTCAGCCTATCGCAAGGATAGCTACGGGCGGTAAGTTAACATCCAACGAAGAGCAACTGTGGCTTGCCTCTATCCCACTGCACATAAAAGATGAGGAAACCTCCAAATCATAGAAAACAGGTTGCGAGAGAGTGAAGATCATGTTCGTGCATCTTATCATGCTGTTTTTGAACGCATAAAAGAAAAACATGAACGCAATCTTAAATTGCTAACAACAGGTAGCGTGAAACCCATTAGAGTAGGTGCCAGTGGTGGCGTTAAAAGAGATGTATACGTGCGCGTGGGGCGTGACCATCTAGCGAATAGTATTGCCACATTCTATAAGTATGGAATCGGCGCAGACGTTGCAAACCATGTTGTTTTTTTTGGGGGATCTCACGTTAACCCCGATCATCTTAGTAGCTCTGCTCTAGTGTATGAATTAAACCTACCCACCACACCTACGCTAGCCGCACTGTGTACATTGCTAGTGTTGGAACACCCCCAACTCACCCCTGCAGCACTTGAGCATTGGGAGCTGTTTGATAAGAAAGGGCAGATGACAGGGTATAAACAAGTTGGTGGTAGTTACGTAATTGTCGTTTATAAAAACCGTAAGGGTGCAGCGAAAGCTCAACAAGACATTACTCTCAACGAATACAGTCAATCCATTGTTAAGGTGTTAATTGGTCACACTGAACTTGCTCGACAGTATTTAAAAGCAAACCCGAACACTGATAAGTATCAAGAAAACGCGTGGCGTTATATGTTAATCAAGGCTGATTTGACTAAAGCAAGTTGGTGCGTTTATTTGGGCAATAATACCGGTGCAAAATCCATGAGTAGCGCCTATCGTCAATGGGTGTATAACCACTCTAGCAGTATGCATGAAGACGATAAATTATTGTTATCTAAATCGGTAGGCTTACGCTCAGGCCGAAAACTCCGAGCTATTCGCACGTACATTAAAACTCGCTCTTTGCGTGAAGTAGCAGAAGTATTGGGGCATGAAAAGGTCAATGTAGACTTATTAAATAACTACATTCCCTCTGCACTAATGGATTTTTTCAATGCAAGATGGATACGCCAATTCCAAAATTCGCTTATTTACATCGCAATGCAGGAATCGGATTATCTTTTTGAAGCGATTGATATTAAATCAGAAAACCTCGATGAATTTCTACAAAACCACGGTATTCACGATATACCTAAATTGTTTGGTAAGTTCAAAAATGACGCAACGCTATCCAATGTTGAGAAGGAAGAGCCCCGAGAACGATTTGATGAGGTAACTATGACCATTACTAAAAATGTGATGAGAGTGCTTATTGCCATCAAGAGCATCGTTGACCGCTCAAAAGAGATACAGGATGGGCAAACCTTTCGTGACATCGTACCAACCTGGTATGAGGCTGCTACGCTCATTCTTACCGAAGATGCGCGAGAAGGTACATTCAATGCAGTGCGTTCGGAACTTATCGATACTGCTAAGAAAGCCCCTCTTGATCCTCAACTCATCGCTGGAGCGTTAAAATGTTAAAACTGATTGTAAATAATTTAAAGGAAAGAAAAGTCGGACTTCATGAGTTAAATAGCGAAGAGTTAACAGAAACGCTTAATTACGCTGTTGCAAACCAAGATTTCACTTTACAACGTGAAATTGGTAAACATTTTACCCACATTTACGACCAGGCCGATGAAGTGCCTTATTGGTTTAAAAGTGTGTACGATGATGATGTCACTATTCTTAATTTCGGTCAAAAGGATAAGGTTATCGACTGGTCATCTGTGACGCTTGACGATGATTTGCCTCTCACTCACTTTAAGCATAAACCTCTACTAAATGGCTTTAAGAACTGGCTACTTGCGATATCCGACCCACTTGAGAATGGAGGTTTAGTCATCAAAAACGCCACCGTAAAAAGTAGGGTAATGAAAGTTATCACATTAATTGACGCCATTTTATTGCGCTCAGCCGCATTAGAGTTAAGTCGATATCACCTTAGCCAAATCACTGCTGACTTCTGGCTGTCTCTGTTTAAAGTGATGTCTGAGGGAGGGGCAAGCAAAGGAGTCTACGATTATACATCTCGCACCGTAGAGTTAGTTAAAGCGCACGAAAACAGTATCACAAAAGAACAAGTAAATGCATTTTTGATTAAGTATCCCTTTGTGAACAGAGATATCGCAGAAGACGACTTAACGCTTTATTTAACAAAAGAAGAGCGCGTTAAGGCATGTTGCTGGCTTTACGCCCAAGGTTATTATAAATATAGGAGTAACTTTGCGGAACAAGGTAATGGTGTTGTGCAAATAATGCTAATCTTTGAGGGTAAAATAGCATCCCCACTCCTATGCATTCCCACCTCGCCTGAGTTATGGCTTGCCGAAAAAGCGCGAACCACTGAATATCCCCTCTTTAACACTGAAAGCTCAGAGGCATTAACATCAGAGTCGACAATTCAAGGCTACATCTCAGTGGCTAAGTTGATTAACACCAACATATACAAGGACAATGCAAGTTCACCACTCTCTGATGCAACAAAAGCACTTAGCATAAGAAAAATTAATGATTTAGTGACGTTAAAACCTGTAGGGCGTACTCGAACCTTGCACCCTGATATGATTTTTAAACTCAGTCGGCAAACTTTTGAATTTGTCTTTAAGTGCCAACAAGATGTTTTGGATGCTTGCTTGTTAGCGATCTCGCAAGGCGCTAGCAAAAATCCGAAATCAAATACTAACAAAGAGCGACCTAAAAAAAGAAGCGGTACATTCATTCCTGATATTCATCAAAACATGTCAATAACAGAGCGTGGTCACTTTATGCAAACCAAAGTAATGGGTACGTTGGATGAAAAAGTGGTTAAGGCGTTGGGTATTCGACAGGTTTTACCTTTTGAAGCTCTAGCTGCTGACAAGTACAACGCCATACGGAACAATGAGAGCTTATTCGAGCTTTACGGCGTTCTCATTGGGAGTTGCCAATACCTTACCGGCCTTATTACAGCAAGACGACAAGATGAGTTAGTATCATTAGGTAGTAGTGGTAATCTGTCACCAAACTTAAGCCCATTTGAGCATGAAAACATTGATTACAACCTCATTTTTAAACTCAAGAAGTCAGGGAATGGCGGTAAGATATCGACCAACAAAATCATTGAAAGACCTATTACAGCCTCTATTGCTAAAATCATCTGGCGACTCGAAGCATTTAACGAAGCCGCTATATCGCAAGGGTTAATTAAGGGTAAAGCCTTAGGTCTTTTTAATAACTTAGACGCAAGAATGTGTCACCTCACTAAAACTAATGTTAAAAGCTTTAATGCTCACCTCGATTTGATATGTGACTACTTTGAAGTCCCCCTTGTTAAGATGAGCAATGGGGAGTTAAGACGACAGTATGTGAGGCAGCATCAGTTACGTCGATTCTTTGCCTTGCTGTTCTTCTGGCAAAAGCGTTTTCAAGGGCTTGAAGCCTTGCGTTGGATGCTCGGACATACAGATATGTCACACTTATATCATTACATATCAAGCAACGAAGTGGGCGATATCCTCAATGGGGTTAAGGCCACTGTTATTGTGCAAGGTGTACTCAATAAGGATGGTGAACTAGAAAAACTCAAAAGTATCGGTGAGTTAAAAGCAGCATTAGCTAAAAAATACAATGCTGGTGCGGTGGTTATTGATGATTTGGAAAGCGTCATCGACCTGGCAGATGACGAAGACATAACTACTCCTCACATTGACCAATTAAAAGCAGAGGCAAATCTGGAATCGAACCTTGAAGAGTTACTGAAAACGGGTGAAATCAGCTTAGAGCCTAATTTTTTCAAAATCACTGACGAAGACGGACAGGTACGAGAAACGTTTAACTTAGCATTCCAAGTAAAAGCAGTGTAAGAAACATAACAATGAAAAAGAATAAAGAAACCAATCAAAAAACAATACTGGCAACCGAAGCGCTGTTACTGGAAATTATCAAATCGCCAGATGAATTTAAAAACAATGATGACCTTGTAAAAGCGCTTAAATCGCAAGGTGGCTTAGCCAAGTATGAAAATGTCGAACGACACATCGGTGTTGTTTCAATCAATACCGTTAAAACCCATTCCGACTTGTTGTTTGATGACGGTTTTGATGATGGCCGTGGTGGTGGTTTTGATGTACTCAGAATTAATGCTCGTAACTCCATAGAGAAGGCTTTAAAAGGAAAAATAAAAAAGAGCAATGAAGAGAGTGCAAGACAAAAGCTAGCATCAACTGAAGAAACGCTTGCTATCACTCAGCAAAGTAATTTCCTATTGAATACAGTCATTAAAGAAATGCGCGGACACTTAAAAGCAATGGCATTGCAAGATGGGACGGATGAAGAGCGTTTAAAACGCTACAAAGATATTAATAAGAAGGTTGAGGCGCAGCTTAATTATGTTAACTATGGGGAAGTCTGATGCCTGTAGCTAAACTAAAAGGTTTTTCTCGTTGGTCACACCTGGGTTTTGATGGCAAATTGACATTTTATAGACCAAGGGACATACCGTTTGTCACCTATAAAAATGGCGTGCCTTGCTATGAAGCCAACATGTATATTCATAAATTGTTAGAGGAAGGATTGAAATACCAGACAATCAGGACGTATGCCAACTGTATTATAGCTTTGGTCTATCACGTTGAAAGTGCAACCCATCTTAACCGCTTTAGATATTTAACAGATGCTACTTTTCGCTTGTTTATAGAGGGATTGAAAAGCGAGAAACATCCTAATGGTGAAAAAGTTAAAAGTAACAATAGGCTTTTAGAAGTCGGCATTCGATGCCTTAAATTTCTTGAGTTTGTCCAAGAGTACCATGATTTGAAACTATTCATTGGTAAGGACAAAGCCAATGCCATTACGGTGGTTGAGACGACTCATAAAATTTCAATTGAGGGAAGTAGGAACAAGAAAGAAGTTACCACTACTTCGCATATTTGCCTGCCAAGTAAAGATCCTGTCAAAAGACGATTACCAGTTGGAGAAGAAGACGCGTTAAAGGTATGGACTTTTATACAAACCAATGTCAATAAAGCAGTTCGTTATCGTGATATAGCCCTTTATCAATTAATGGAGCAAACAGGTGGTCGCGTACAAGAACTGCATCTCGTCACCGTGGATGATTTCAAAGACGCTAGAGACATGATCGAGCCGTCCCTTAAAATGCACACACTAAAACGTAAGGACGATCAAACGACAAGACATGTGCCTATTCCTCATACTCTTGTTACTGATATTGCTCAATATATGAAATATCGTCGAAAAATTATGAAGAAGAAAGGACTCACTGGAGATAAAGATCATGGTTTCTTGTTCATAGCAACAAAAACGGGTGAGCCTTTTAAAGCAGACTCGTGGACAACTTATCTAAACAAGTGGAAAAAGGAGTTAGGTATCAAAGGTGAACTTCATCCGCACCTCTACCGTCATGCTTTTATTACGAACAAGCTGATTGAAATTATTCAGCAACATGAGGATGTTAATAATGCTGATGATTTTAGAAAACACCTACTTAATGCCGAAACTTTCAAATTACAGTTGAGAGAGTGGACAGGGCATACGTTATTGCACTCCCTTGATACATATATACACTTGGCTTTCGCTAAAATACGAGGCTACGCCAAAGCTTATAGTGCAGTTGCACTGTCGGCATCGGTAGGAATTGTTGAAGACCAGTTAAGCCGCATTGAAAAGCAAATTCAGGATAAAGAACTGAACTTTACTGAAGCCCTAGCATCACTGAGAACCACAATAATGGCTTTTGGATTAGATATTAAACAAGCTAAAGTTTGATGTGCTTGTACTCGTTTTAAAATATCTACTGCCAGTGCCACCGAATTGCATTTTACTTTGGCACAATAAGTATTTTAAGCCATCATAAGGCTGACATAAGGCAAGTCGAAAAGGATCACTTTGATACGATTGCTGACCTTAATGAAAATTCTATTTTAATACTTAATTTGTTCTGTAGGCATAAAAACAAGATCCAAAGTGGGTCAGCTTTCTGATCATACAGCGGACATAAATTTATTCGTTCTATCTCACTTCACGCACTTAGCTAGATAGGTTTATGGTCAGCACCTACTTAATGAGCCATTAGTGTTTCTTTCACTAATGGCATCCACTCCAACAATACGGCTACTTGTTTTGCCATATTAAAGTTTATTTATATCTTAAAAATAATTTTAGTACGGGCTGCTATTTATATTTCTTTGGTACAAGTCTATTCAAAGCTATATTAAGCACTTCAGTATTTACTCTTCTAACCTTTATTTCAATACCATGCGGAGCCGTTGTATAACTCCCCCTATACGCACGTGTAAAGGCGGTAAAGACTATTTTCTTAGATTGTTCATTTCGGAAAAGTCCAGTCAGAGCAACTCTGCTGGAATAGTTGCAATTGAATTATTTGTATGAAGTAGTCTTTTTATTGCAAGCGTATAGCTAACGGCACCTGCTTTTAGCGTTTGATCTCCTGCATACTAATTTAGGAGATAAACATGAGAATTACACGTAGCCAAGAACAATGGCAAACCATCATTGACTATTGCCAACAACTGTGGGATTTTAATATAGTTTGATATTTTATAAAAAAGAGTGATGTTTAATAATATAGTTTGATAAAAATAGATGTGTAAAATTAAACATTAATGAATGTAGCCTTTATCAAATAAGGTTACATTCGTAATAAGTATCAAACTATATTATCGAGTTCAACAAAGTAATTAGCTTGTTTTTATCAAACATTATATAAAATATGATATCTAACAAATCTGTTTTATATCAAACTCAATTATGTTCGTACAACAACAGCAGTTATCAACATCGATTTTTTATGTTGTTAAAAAGAAATTTGGTTTGACGTATGGATCATTTGTTAGCGCCCAAATAATCCAACAAGTGAAATTCATTGAAGCGCCAGGGTTAATAACGCTAACCATTGACAAGACTAATGTCAGCTTGCCAAGTTCAACTTCCGTTAACTATTTAAGCCAATTGTTACGATCATTAGTTTTATGAAGATATTTTCTGATCTTTCAGAGGTTTACCTTCACCGGAATTTTGTTGATTTGCGTAAAGCAATAATTGGTCATGTGGCACTTGTTGAAGATGAGTTAAACCGTGATGTTTATACCAGCACTTTATTCGTTTTTTTGCAATAAAGCCATCCAGCGACCAAGCATTTGAGCACTAACACTTAAGTTTCTACTCGCTTCTGTAATATTAAGGTTTTGATCTCGACCTAAGGAAGTAGCGTCAAGTTTAAATTCTTTGGTATATTTTTACGTTTGGTCATTTCAGTTCTCCAGTTAAGGCTATTATGTCTTAACTGGAGAAGTCGAATCCATTAAACCACGTCATATTATGACTAATAGAGAATGACTATATAATAGCGTGTATTGCTTCTTGCTTAGTATCCATTAACTTCAGTTGACCACAATCTAGTTTATAAACTCGATCCGCGACATCAAAATAATGATCATCATGACTGATTGCGATGATTGTTTTTCCTGCTTTTTGGAGTTCAGGTAATAATTCACGGTAAAATACTTCTCTAAAAGTAGGGTCCTGATCTGCTGCCCACTCATCAAGAAGAAGGACTTGGCGATTTTCCATATAAAGTAAAACTAACGCGAGCCTTTTACGTTGACCTTGTGAAAGTGACGTTGTCGATAGATTTCCCTGTGTTACTGAAACCTTATTATTTATCGCGAGCCGTTTTAAGTAATAAGATATTTTTTCGTCATCAAGGCTGCTGCCTTCGTCATCGACAACATCACTAAACAAAAAGAAGTTTGGAAATATGGCAGAAAAATAGCTGCGTAGATGATCAGCATTATCAGATATGATTTTTTCTTCATTAAGTAATACATCGCCTGAGGTAGGTGAGTACAATCCGGTTAATATCTTTGCTAGGGTCGATTTTCCGCTTCCATTACCACCCACTAAAAATACTAACTCTCCTTTTTCTACTTTAAAATTCACCGGCCCTAGCACAAAACCTGCTTCTCCATTTTGTTCAGGGTATTGGTATTGAGTATCTACTAGCGATAGTGAATTAAATGGTATTAGTTTTTGCTCACAAGAAACATGTTCAGTTTCATCTTCATTCAGCGCAAGACGTCTAATTGCTTGCAACGCAACGTTACCTTTTACAACAGAAGGGATGCTATCTAAAATCATAGACAAAGGCGTCCGTAAAAACATAATGGCTAATGTATAGCCAATAACAGTTTCTCGGCTTATACCATCCGTTGTTAAACCTAAAAAGAAAATAACGCCAATCAAGCAAAACACTAACAACGTAGTCCAATTTAAATTTATTGCCCATAACATTTCTGCGTTCGACGCCTCTTTTTTCGATGCTTCTGCTGTAGGTAAAAACTGTTCATCAAACAATACTTGGCGACGCTTTTGATTTAACGCAAGTTCATTTCTTCCTTCAACAACCGCTTGATAGTGATGAAATAGAGTATCTTCTAATGTGCGCACCTTAGTTAACATTTGCTGGAGCTTCTTCGTTAGTAATGAATCAGTCCAAACACCTAACGCTACAACCACACAAACAAAACCAAACAACATTGGCGATAACCAGAGCAAATAGACCAAACCAGCAATCACAAGTAGGCTATTATAGATAGCAATGGGCAATTGTCTTGTCGCATTAGATACAGTAGTGACATCTTTAGTTAGTACATTGTATATATCGGTACTACCTAGCCGTTCTTGATGTTCAATTGATGTATTTAAAATTCGATTAACTAAGTTTTTTCGTAATCTAAATACCATGTTGTAGCCAATATTAACCAATAGCACTTGAGACCAAATGCTGCTTGCTAATAAAATTACCAGCAACCCTGAATATATTGCGATGGCTGTCGTTATTCCAGGTAGTCCGTTTTCAACAACATAGTTAATGCCAGCAATAATTGAAATACCTGAAACTGCACTTATAGCACTCGCGAACATCGCAAGGATCATGCTTGATTTTGCTTCTTTTAATAAATGTTTTGTAATAGTCATTAACAGGCCACCAATGGGTTAGTTTTCGAAATATTTTGTATGAGTTGTTCACTTAATTCAATTTGATTCAAAATGTCGTAATGATCGGCATTTAGATACCAGCTTTGTAATGGCAACGAACTAAATTGCTGCCAAATATCTGGAGATGACTTATGTCCAGTGCCGTACCATAACCATACAGGCAAATCGATAGTTGGCATTGCTGTGTTATAAAGCATATGTTTAATTTTCCAACGCATCATAAAACGTTGTTTTAAATCTTTAATATCAACATTTTGGCCAATTAACGAATTAACATCAGGATGAGACAATAGGGCGTCCATTGCATCTTCATAACTGCCGTTAAGTTCAGTCGTTAATTGAGCTATTTGCTCTGAAGAGAATTTAAGGTTTTCGATTGCTAAATAATCCTCGAAGTCACTCAATAATTGTTCTGCAGAATCGTCTAGCATTAATTGCTGAGCAGGGTCGAAATCAATCAATGCTAAACTGGTCACCTTAAAGCCCAGTGACTGCATACGTTTAACCATTAGCATCATTTGTTTAGCGCCTAAGCTCCAACCAACCAAGGTTAATGGTTGATTCTTTAAAGGTAACAACTGTTCAATATAATCATCGCAAATGACATCAATTTGTGGGTGTTCATTTTCAAATAATAATTCAGTATTTGGTGTCAGCCCGAGCAAGGCCTGATCATTACCAATGTTATTTATCAAATTGCGATGATAATTAAAATGGCCTGCATGAGAGTGCATTAATATCAGGCAAGGTTCATTACTATCAATTGCATTGACTTTAGCTTTTTCATTCAAGAAAACTAGGCGCGGCGAATCTGATGGCGATAAATCAGACATTTGATGTTTGGTTGTAATGTAGTGTGCAATATCAGTGATAGATTTATAGTGGAATAATAAATCTGTTGGTAACTCAATAATCAATAGTTTTCGTGCGTTGGCAACAACTTTAATGGCTGCGAGAGAATGACCACCAATTGCAAAAAAATCAGCTGTAGTGCATATTTTGTTTAGTTTTAATACATCTTGCCAAATGGCCAACAATTGACACTCAAGCTCATTACTCGGTTCAACAACGACTTGCTGTTGTTGCTGCTCAGCTAAAGCCAATAACTGATGGCTGTCTACCTTTCCATTCTTATTTAACGGGAACTGTTTTACAGAAAATATATGGGTTGGCACCATGTAATTAGGTAAATGTTGTCCTAAATAATTTAACATCACTTTTTGGTCAAGTTCAGCTTCTTTGACTAAAACAACAAAGGCTACTAATTGTTTATTTTCACCTTCGCCTAATGTTTGTAAATTTGCCTGGGTAATATCCTTATGACTTAATAGCAATTGTTGAATTTCATTCAGATCTAATCGAAAGCCTCTAATTTTTATTTGTTGATCGTTTCGCCCTAAAATACTGACACTACCGTCAGCATGGCTTAATGCGAGATCACCTGTTTTATAACATCGCATCGTATTGTTCGTTAGAAATGGGTTCATAATATGAAGATATACTTCATTGGTGCGTTCAACATCATTTAAATAACCACGAGTCACATTAGGGCCTGTAACGTATAGTTCGCCGCATTGCCCACTGATAACGGGCTTGTTATTTTGATCAAGTATTAATACCTGATTACCACCAATAGTCGCTGATAAAGTGCTGCTTCCAGTATCTAAATCAACTTCACCAATCATGACACCTACTGTCGTTTCAGTAGGACCATAATGATTGAATATTTTACAGCTAGGGGATAAGGCGTTTAATAACTTAATCAAACTAGGCTGTATTTTTTCACCACCTAACACTAAAACTTTGCTAGGTAAAACATCCTGACCACTCGCCAATAATGCTTCTAAATGAGAAGGAACAATTTTAAGGCAATCTAATGGTGAAGCATGAATATACTTTGCTAGTTCATTGCCATCATTTGCTTCACTTTTATCAAGTAAATGTATGGAGCTCCCAGTTAACCAGGCAGGAAATAGCATGGTATTGCCTAAGTCAGCCATTAAAGAGGATATATGCCCGTAATGACTTTCTTTAGGTAAAGCGAGTTGTTCGATAACCGCTTGACTGTAATGTGCGATTTGTTGATGTTCAACTTGAACACCTTTAGGTATTCCCGTTGACCCTGATGTATATAGAACATAGGCAAGGTGATCAGGTTTAATATCGTGTGATGTTAGTGAATAATACATTTTCTCATCATTCAATTGTCCTAAAGAACAACACTGATTAGCTGCTAAGTTTGTTAACTCAGTGATTAATATGATTGGATTAGCGTCATCAATAATTTGTTGTAACCTTGCTTTAGGTTGCTCGGGATCAAGAGGTAAATATGCAGCTCCAGATTTTAATACTGACAACAAGTTCACTAAAAACTCCATTGTTCTTGGCAAGCACAATGCAATAATAGTGTCTGGTTTTGCTCCCATTGCTTGAAAAGCGCTCGCATACTTATCTGTTAAACGATCAAGTGCTCGGTAAGTTATCGTGTCGTTACTTGATTTAATGGCAATGTTATTCGGAAATGCTTTAGCTTGTTGTTTAAATAAATCAATAATATTAGTATCTTGATGCTGGTTTGCAGCAAGTGATAAGTGAGCACTTTGTGCAATAAAGTTGCCTGATTGTTCATCCGATAATAATGGATTTAACGTAGAAACCTTATTTTGTGGAGCATCAAGCATGGTGATTAATAAATTATAAAAATGTTCCAATGCACGTTTCATCGCTTGCTGTTGATATCGATTACTTGAATAAGATAAGGTAAATTGTCCATTACCTTGCTCTACTTCTAAATATTCAAGCAACAGTTCGTTATCACCCACAGCAGAAGTGCAGTACATGTCACTAAGTTTGTTTTGTTTGCGCCATACATAACCAGCATTGCAATAAACGTTTGCCATTTCGCCAATTGAGGCGATGTATTCCTGATTTTCTTTAATCTCTTCGAAAAGTTGTGCGAAGCCTTGGCATGCGCCGGCTAAATCAGTATTGAATATATGATAAAAAGGTATTGGTAGTGGTTGAGTAAAACAGCCCAGCGCATTCTCAAATTCTTCATAGTCATGACGACAATCATGAAAATAATCTAATTTAAACTCATCATTTGAAGAAAGCTTACTGAGTAAAACAACCCAAGCATTAACTACAATATCCTTACTCGAACAGTTCAAGGATACTGATAGTTCTGTTAACTTATTTTGTATTACTTTTGGTATATCTATAAAGACATGTTCATGGTTTATGGCACTATTAACTGACGAAGTCTGACTCATTTGATTTTGCTCAGTCAGGCGTACATTTCCCATACCATCTAAAGACAAATCTTTCCAAAACTGCTTCGCATTATCAGCATCTTCGTCATCTTGTAGTTCATTTATCCAGGTTAAATATTCTGGATACTGCATGGTTTCATCTTCTTCTTGGTTTGCTGTTACAGCAATACATTCATTACCCTTTAATAATTGAGTATATACATTGTAAGCGCTGTTATGATCCAGCATTAATGCAGGGCCAATCAGTTGTAATATCAGTGTATGCTTGGTTTGCCAGCACCAAACAAGTAGGTGTGGCATATCTACATCAAACTGTCGATGAGCTAACAACTCAAATTCTTTTTTTTGCTTTACTGTTAAGTCAGTTTCCAATGAATGCTGTTGCTCTTCTATAATTAGTCGTGGTGATTGAACTTGTTGTCTGATTACATCAAACCCTGCGGGCTTAGCAAAATATGTTGTTAATGCCTGATGTGAATGCATCAGAGATAATAATGTATTTTTTATAGTTTCAACGTTTTGGTTAAGAGGTAACTCAAACCAAAATGATCTCAATTTGCTTCTATTTTCTGTAGCTAAAAGAAGCTGTTGGCGAGACAATGGATAACCTAAATCTAGCTCTGTATTTTGCCACTTATTCATTATATTGCTTCCTTGCTTTTAATCGATCGCTGCTTATTGATTATCGAATGACTTGATTTTTCATTATGCATTTGTGAATTGCCAGTCGATGCAGCGATAGGGGTACAAAGTTCACTATTATCTTTATTTGGGGCAGGTTGATAAATATCTCCCATCGCGACGGCAATTTTACGCTTTCCTTCAAATGGATCTCGTGCATGTGCCGCCAACATATTATCAAGCATAACGACATCACCTGCTTGCCAATCAAATCGTACAGCACAGGTTTCATATAGTTCACTTATGATATCAATAACCTCTTGTTCTAATGACGATAAATCACCATAAAAAACATTACGAGGGAGCTCATCTTGTTGACATATTTCAAGAAAGTGTTGTTTTACGTCTTGCTCTAAGAAACTGTAGTGATGAAGCTGAATTTGGTTAAAAAAGCTTTTCTCTTGAGTCAAAGGATGTGTAATTATTGCAGGGCACACCTGACTAATTCTTAAATTGTCTTCACCGTACCAAGTATAATCAATACCGCTTTCTTGACAGATTTTTTCAACGTCACTATGTTCTTCAGTTTTGAAGAAATGCTGCCAACTTACATCTAAATTTGAAAAGTTTCTGACATAGCACAATTGCTTCTGTTCTAATTTAGTTCGAATAGTTTCAGGCAATCGCAAGTACATTTCACGACAATCAACAATAGGTGTTGCACCACCTTTAGCAGCACTTTCACTGCAATAAAACCATTGACGTCGTGGCCACTGATGTTGATGAGAGCTTTCATTATGAAACATGATCATTTGATCATTAGGGTAAGGAGTCGATTTATATATCTTGCTGCCTATTTCATTTTTAGGTAAATCGCCATATTGTGCGTAAAGCTCTGGATAAATAGCCAAGCAGAATTGTTCAAATTCAAATGGCGTAGGTAAGTTAAAACCTCTAAATACAATGCCTGCATGGGTTTCTAACCATGTCATGATTTGCTGTTGATTTTGACGAGCCCAAGTTAATGGGTCGAGCGATTTAGATTTACATTCTACAAGTAATGGAAACGAGCGTTCTTGTGTTAGTGGTTTAATTTCAACAAGCGTTTCTAATGGTTTTGTTTTCTTTAACTTACTCAACTTACTTAATTTGTTAAGGCTACTCGCTTTTCTTTTGGGGGAGGTTGTAGTTGCCATGGATTGAATAGATTCCTTTTGAGTACGATCATTAGCAAATAAATTATTAATTGGTGCGCTTGGTTGATTGACAATTTTCTCGAGTAAATTGAAATAGGATTGGCTTAAACTATCAATGGTTTCTCGATTAAACAATTGGCAGTTAAACACCCAGTTTAAAATGAGCTCTCCTGATCTCTTGTCCGTATTAGCAAAAAGTGCACAGTCAAACTTGGCATGATGTTGTTTAGTTTCAATAGGTGAAATACTGAGTTCACTTTCATTTAGTCGTGTATCAGGCGTGTTTTGCATTACAAATAAGATTTGAATAAGAGGGTGCATACCTGAAATACGCTCAGGGTTTACCGCTTCTACTATTTGTTCAAACGGAACAGACTGGTGATCAAAACTGTTTAAACAATGTAATTTTACTTGTTGCAAAAAATCATTAAACCTCAACGTTGCCTTTGGCTGTAACCTCAACGGTAACAAGTTAACAAAAAAGCCAAGCATATCTTGTGTTTGGTGATGCTCTCTATTTGCAACGTCTGCACCAATAATAATGTCCTGGCGCTTTGTATGTTGATGTATTAAGACACCATAAACACTCAGCAACAACATAAATAATGACGTTTTATTGTCATGGGCAAGTTGGTTTAGTGATTGATGCAATCCTTTAGGTACCACCACATGAACAACATCACCTTGTTGTTCATTTTTACTCAACCTTTGCCTATCGCTCGGCAATTCAAGTACTGTTGGTACGCCGGCTAAAGACTGACGCCAAAAGTTAAGAGAAGAACTTTGTTGAACAGTAATTTCTGGTGTACTTTGCCAGTGAGCGTAATCTAAATAACTTGGCTTAACCCTCGTGTTTAAGGACGATAATAGCGTATTTTCTGCTATGACATTATTTGATGCCTGTTGATAAGCTTCAACAATAAGATCTAATAGCAAGGTCATTGACCACGCATCAGATGCAATATGATGTTGCACTAATTGAAAAATGAACAGGTCATCAGACAATTGATATAAGTTCAAACGCAAAGGAGGTTCAGACTCTAAATTGAATGAATAACTGGCAGCATTTGCTAGTTGAGACTCAATGACATCTTTGCTAACACCTTGTTCAAACCGTTTTTCTAAAAAAGGTACATTCAATGTAGGTTGATATGACTGAACAGGCTCACCATCATTTTCTATAAATACAGTCTGTAAAATAGGCTGTTTTGCAGTAACGTCTTTTATCGCTTTTTTGAGTACCTCAGCTTTTAATTGTCCTGTTATTTCTACGGCAATTTGCATATTAAAACTGGTATTCTCTAGATCTAACTGCTGCATAAACCATAAGCGCTTTTGCGCATCAGATAATGGCACAAGCTTTGGAACCTCAGATAATTCACTTAATAGTGGAATCATTTTATATTTGGTTTCAGTCAATAATTTCGCTTGTTCAGACAATACTGGTGCTTCAAATAAACTTTTTAATGGAATGTTCATGCTTGACTCGTTAAGCCTCGCGCGAAGTTGAGTCGCAAGCAAAGAGTGTCCACCAAGTAAAAAGAAATTATCATCTTTATTAACATGTTCAAGACCAAGTAAGTCACACCATATTTCAGCCAGCAAACTTTCTTGCTCTGTTAATGATGCTAACTGCTTTAAACTAGAAGGTTTATTGAGCTCAAACGTCAACTTAGTTCGGTCTACTTTGCCATTAGTGTTTAACGGTAGAGTAGCTAAATATTGAAAATGTTGTGGCACCATATAATCTGGAAGAAAACTGTTTAGGTGTTCATGCAATCTTTTGTTATTTTGTACAATCGCTTCTTGATTGAACTCCTCATCAAGCTCTGTTCCAGAACCCTCATTAATCATAGCTTGAACAATATTGCCTTGCTCATTCATAACAACATGAGCAACTAACATTTGTTTTTGCATAGTCACTACCGCTTGGGATACTTCAGGGTGAGTTGATAATGCCGCTTCAATTTCGCCCGGTTCTATCCGATAACCACGATGTTTTAATTGAAAATCAACACGGCCAACAAACATAAGCTGTTGTGACTTTAACCATTTAACTTGATCGCCTGTTTTGTATAAACGGCCGTATTTTGGGTGTTCTATAAAGGCTTGAGCGGTTAATTGCTCAGCATTTCTATAGCCTCTAGCTAAAATACTACCCGCAATGAACAACTCACCAATAACACCAAATGGTACTAAAGACAGCTGTTTATCTAACACATATAAAGTATTATTTGGTAATGCTCGACCAATAGGTACATTAAATGATTTGTTCTCATCGGTAATAGGGTAATACGATGACCAAACTGTCGCTTCTGTTGGTCCATAAACATTAAGCACTGATTTACAATGTTGAGCTAATCGTTCAGCAAGCTGGAGAGTTAATGCTTCACCTCCACAAATTGCATGTGTATTTTTCAGCACACTATTATTGCTGCCATTAGCATCAACAATAGCGGATAACATTTCCCAAGTAGCAGGCGTTGCCTGAACAAGATCAACATTAAATACTTGAACCAGTTCAGCTAATTGTACATTGTCTTTTTGTTGATCTTCATTGGCAATAACCACACAATTTCCTGTTACTAATGGCAAGCATAACTCCAGGCCTGCAATATCAAAGGTAATAGTGGTTAACGCTAAAATACGGGTAAACTCAGGAACAATTGATTCAATTGCTTGTAAAAATAACGCAAAGTTACCACGCTCAATTTCCACACCTTTTGGTTTTCCTGTAGAGCCTGAAGTATATAAGGTATAGGCTAATTGAGTCGGCTGAATAGCTAAACTTAAATTAACTTTTGGTTTACTCAACAATACTTCATCTAATTCTGTCAAATTTGATAGACAAACATGATCACTTTTACTGCTAACCATTGCAGCAGAAGTCGTTGCATCAACTATTATCATTATTGGTTTAGCATGTTCAATGATATATGTTAATCGAGCCACTGGCTGCTTGTGGTCAAGCGGTAAATAAGCAGCACCAGCTTTTTGAATTGCTAGCAAAGTCACTAACATCCGATTGTTGCGTGGCAAACTAAAAGCTACAAGTTCACCTTCAGTTACGCCTTGTTCACGTATCCAGTGAGCTAATTGATTTGCTCGATCATTTATTTCGTCATAGCAATACGAGCCTTGTTGATCTATAACCGCGATACTGTCGGGTTTCGTTCTCGCTTGGCATTCAAATCGAGTGATAAAGTCATCAACAACTGATGTTGGCGTTGCCAAATGTTCATTCGCTACCGTTAAATCTTTCGAAATAGGGCTGTTTGCAAGTGCTAGCGCATTATTTGAAGATTCAACAACTAACGAGGATAACGGTGTTTTTTTAGCTTCTGGTAACCAATTTAGAATGGACAAATAATCATTAAACAGCTGTTTAATGGTTGAATACTCAAGTAATGCTTTGTTGTATTCAATTTGCAGTGATAGCCCATCACGTTTGAGTAAGTTGAAGCTTAATTCAAACTTTGTGTGTACTTCGTCGTGCTCTATTGAACTAAAACTTACATCAGGCAATGAAACAGTGCGATTTCCTTGTTGATCATTTTGATAATTAAATACCACTTGAAAAACTGGCGGCCTAGCTAAGTTTCGCTCTGGATTCAAAAGATTCAATAAGGTTTCTAGCTGCATTCCTTGATGATTTAGGTCATCTTGAGTTTCTTTAATCTGTTGAGTTAACCATTGCTCTGTTGGCAATTGAGGAGAAATTAAGGCTCTATTAACCACAGTATTGATAAATACACCTACCATATTCTGTGTGCGAGCATCTTCACGGCCACTAACGGGAATGCCAATAGCAAAGTCTTCTTGGCCACTGTAACGCCAAAGCAATAATTGAAAACCAGCCAATAATAAGGTAAATGGTGTTGTGCCTAATGCTTTCGCGTAATCATCCACTTTTGTAACCATACTTTCTGATAGCCGATTTTCATAGGTGCCACCGAGATAACTTTGTTTATTCGGTAGTGGATGGTCAAAACTAAAATCAAGCTGATGAGGCATGTCAGTTAAACGGTTTAACCAATAATTACTCGTTTTCTTATTTAATTGCAGCTTTGACTGATAGCAGCTCCAGTCTAAATAATTTAAGTCTTGAGCTAAATTTTCAGAAAAATTAGCTAAGTCAGTAGAGTCACAGTTTGATTGGTATAAATGGAGCAAGTCTTGAATCAACAAGCCCATTGACCAACCGTCTGTAGCAATGTGATGGATATTAAACACTAATATCCAGCTTTCATTAGTAGATTGCTCCGTACTGTTTGTACAAGGAACTAAATCAAGTGCTAATACATGACCCATTGATAAATCAAAATGATGTTCAGCTAGCTTATGAGCTTTTTGACTCGCTAGCTCAAAGCTGGTAGCTGAATGAACAGATAATGGCTGATAGCTTTCAATAACTTGCTGTACTGCCACTCCTGATTTTTTTTCTTGGGTATATTTAACACGGAGCATCAAATGTTTTTCAACTAATGCCTTAGCAGCCATTAACAATTTATCCGTGTCGATGTGGCCAGTAACATGAAAAGCAGCAGGTAAATTATAAGCGGTACTCGTTGGATCAAGTTGTTGTATAAACCAAATACGTTGCTGAGCAGCTGATAATGTGTGTGCTAAACAGGTATTTACTTTTGAAATATTAGATTCAACGATAAAGCTATCCGTACTTACTTGCTCTAATGTTTTGTCGGTATTCTCAATATTTAGTGAATTTTCATGTCCGTTAGCAAGAGTATTAGCAAGTAATAGTGGAGTAGGATTGTCTAAGAATAACTTTGGTGAAATCAACAAGTCTTGCAGTTTAGCTAATGCGATAAACTGCAGGGTTAATATTGAATCGCCACCAAGTACAAAAAAGTCATCGTTTACTGAAATGCTTTCTCTGGATAACACTTTGCTAAAAACATCAGCAATAACTTGAGCCGTTGCTAGGTTGCTTTGAGTATCTCCGCTGCCTTGACTATTATTGTTATTTTTCTGATCAACTTCTTGTTCGCTATTAGGCACAACACGGCGCTCAAAACTGCGCAGTAATACAGCTTTAACGGCCATATCACCCAACACTGGGTTTTGTGCTATTTGGCCAGGAGTTAGTTTCATTCCTCTAGTGATGGCCATACCAATCATTTGCAAACTCATGATTGAATCACCACCTAAAGCAAAAAAGCTGTCATTTGCTTTTACTTCGTCCAGTCCGAGTATCTCGCACCATATTTGAGCAAGCGTATGTTCTTCACTTGTTAGATCTAAATGGTTTTTTTCTTTGTCTTTGCTATCAACATCCAATGTCGGCATTGGCAAAGTTTTTCTGTCAATTTTGCCATTATCATTTAAAGGTAACTCATCCAGAACTTGCCACAAATCAGGCAACATGTAGTCAGGTAACGAGTTTGCCATTTTAGTCTTTATCCTGTTCAAACTATCGTTGGCAGGTTTTGAAGTTTGGCCTTCAGTTAGGCTCAACCAAGCAATTAATTGATCCCTTGATTGCTCTATTGTTCCTTGTTGATCGTTTTGTTTAACTCTTTGATTATTACTTTGTTGAGTTATCGAAGGAACCATCAAGACAATGGCATTATTTATTTCATCTTGACTACTTAACCAATGGCTTATTTCATCGAGTTCAACTCTATAGCCTCTACGTTTAACTTGATCGTCTGCGCGGCCAATAAACTCTAAATAGCCGATATGGTTAATCTTAGCAAGATCGCCAGTACGATAGTATAAGTAACTGTTACTGTTAATTGTGTTGCTATTTAAAGAGCAGCTATCTAGGGCAGAACTGTGATTAAAGTCTTGATCAGGTGAAATAAATGCTTTGTTAGTTTGTTCAACGCTTTTCCAATACCCTTGAGCCAACTGTACGCTAGATACACACAATTCCCCCATCGCACCACGTGGTACTACTTCACCGTGTTTATTGCGAAGGGTAATAATATTCCCTGGTAAAGGCTTCCCAAGTGGGGCAACATTGCTTAGCGTTTTTTGCCAATCGACATCTATCTCATGTGAAGTAATGCCTACCGTACTTTCACTAGGTCCGTAATGATTAACAACAGTTAATTCAGGTTCAATTTGCTTAATCTTTTTGAACAAACCATGATTTAACCCTTCTCCGCCTAAAAACAAACAACGCTTAGGTAGCATAGAAATGGGCTGTTCTACGCTAAGTAATGCATTTAAGTGCGACGGCGTAATTTTCAAACAATCTGCAGGATGTTCGAGTAAAAATTGCGAAAGAGCATTAGGGTCACTAATTGTTTCAGCATTAGGCAATAATAAACATTGACCTTGATACAAAGCGGCTAAGACCGAAGTTAACCCTAAATCTGCTGCCACAGTTGCTAATGTTAACCAGCGACTTCCTGACGGTTGAGGATATTGTTGAGAAATAGCAGCAGCGTAATGAGATACCGCTTGGTGGCTAACAACAATGCCCTTTGGTTTGCCAGTGGAACCAGACGTGTACAGCATATAAGCATTAATATTTGTCTTTGATTTTACTGCTAAATCACGATCAGTTATTTGTGTGGCATTATCAATACTATGCTTGAAATCATCATCAAATTGCACCTCTTTTGGCGTATTAAGACCATAGGCTCTATCACTAACCACAAGTTCAACTTCTGCGTTATCACAAATAGCATTTAGTCTGTCTATAGGCTGTTTAGGGTCTAACATCACGCAAACAGCACCTAGTCGCCAGCTTGCTAGCATTAACTTAACTTGCAAAGGCGTACGTGACATTAAAATTGCAATACGTGGTTGTGTTGATTCAGTTAAATTAATGCCGTGCGACGCTAACCATAAAGCTATTAATGAAACATGCTGATTTAAGGTTGCATAATCAACTGAGTTTTCATTTCCTGTAACATCTGCACCTTCAAATAACGCAATTTGTTTTCCAAGTTCACCTACAGCATAACTGATGATTTTTTCATCAATCGTACTAGGGGTTTGCGCTAGTTCTTCTCCTTTGAGCTCACTCAAAGGGCTCACTAAGTTTAGCTGTGAAAATGGTAGTTCAGGCTTAGATAATATTGATGAAATAATATGTTGATAATCATTAAGTAAATGACTAATTGTCTCTGAATGAAAAAGCTCTGTACTATATTCTAAGTCCAATGAAATCGTTTGGTCATCATGCTCAATCACTCTTAATGAGAGATCGAAGCGGGCATTATTTTGATCAGGTGTAACAACTTCTCCTTTAGCGTCACCTAACTGTATTTGCTCATCATTTGCTAAACCAACATGAATAAACATAACACGGAATAACTGTTCATTTTGGTTGTGTTCCTGCTCACTTTCAGTGGTCAGTTTTGCCAAATATTCATAAGGATAATCTTGATGTTCAAATGCATCTGATGCCGTTAATTTAAAACCGTCTAACGCTTGCTTGAAATTGTCGTCAGGGTTAATCCTATGACGAAGCACTAATGTATTTAATAAAGGCCCAACCATAGTGCTTAATTCTGGACGTTGACGATTTGCAACAGAGCTTCCGAAACAAAAATCTAACTGACTGCTGTGCTTAGCTAATAACCAAGAAAACGCTGTTTGCAGGTAAACAAATAATGTAGAACTTTGTTTGTTGATGGCTTGCCTAATACTTAGGCTCAATTCATGATCTAAATGCAATGTTTCAACTTTTCCTTCGAAATTTCGATGTTTACTGCGCTTAAAATCAAAGGGAAGGTCGAGTGGCTCAGGTAAACCTAATAACTGTTGAGACCAATATTCTTGTTGTTTAGCAAAGTCCTCGCTGTTAAGCCATTGACTTTGCCACTGTGCATAATCTTTGTACTGTATTGGTAAGCTAGGTAATGCAATCTCTTCACCTTTGCTAATAGCAAGATAAAGCAATGCTAATTCTTGATTGAATACTTCAAATGACCAAGCATCAAAGGCAACATGATGGATAGTCACAAACAAATAATAATGTGCTTCCGCTTTAAACACATGAATACGAAACGGTTGATCTTTTTCTAAGTCAAATTTAAAGGATTGCTCTTTAGCAAACTCTTCATGTAACCATACTTGTTCATCCAAAAAATTTAGTTTTTCTGGGACTAAAGTAACAGGCTGCACATGCTTAACATCACTTGTATGCCATTGACCTTGTGCATTTTGATGAAAGCAGGTTTTCATCACTTGGTGTCTATTTATTAGTTGATTCACTGCGCTTTCAAGTGACTGTGTATTTAAAGATAGATCAAACTTAATGACTGAGCATAAGTTATAAATTGACCTCTCTGTCATTTTCTCTGCCACTAAAAATCGTTGTTGGGCGAGAGACAGTGGATATTGATCTTGTGTAGTAGCAACAATGGGTAATTGCCAACTATTGATACCTTGCTCAGCTAGTTTTTTTCTAAATGCTGTTTGTTTTGAAGCATCTAGATTGTTAAGTCGCTGTGAAATGGCTAATAACGGTGAAGATTTCATGGTTATTCTTGTTCCTCGAATGCGTTTAATAGTTGCTCCATAAAATCCACGTCATCATCTTGTGTTTGATGTGCTTCTTCTATTTGTTGAGCAATAGTATTGATAGTCGGTGAGCTAAATAGACTATTTAGGGAAAGTGATAAGTTAAATTCGTTTTCAATGGCGCTCACTAATTTCATCGCTAAAATTGAGTGGCCGCCTAATTCAAAGAAATTACTGTCAATGCTGATGTCTTCGTGAGGGATCACTAGAAGATCAGACCAAATATTCAGCAAAGTTTGTTGTTCTGGTGTACTTGGCGCAATCACAGTTTCACTTACTGAGATATATTCAGGATCAGGTAGTGATTTTTTATCTATTTTTCCGTTTTTACTTAATGGCCAATGTTCAACATAAAGAAAATGTTTAGGTACCATGTAAGAGGGTAGTTGCTCGTTAAGTAAGCGTTTAAAATCATTGGTTTTTTCACTGTTTAATTGATCAGCTAAAGGGGCATCTAGCTGATTACCTAACTGATGATTTAGCTCAATATAAGCGACTAAATTAGATTCACCTCTTTGATCTACCTTAACAGCAACTTGCGAAGAGCGAGTATCTTGATGCTGATTAAGTACAAATTCAATTTCGCCAAGCTCTATACGTAATCCTCTAATTTTGACTTGATGATCTAAGCGACCTATGTATTCAAAATTATCGTTATCAAGTAATCGAACAGCATCACCAGTTCGATATAATCTCGCTTTTTGCGCCCCTTCATTCCGACCAGCATGTTTTCTAAACGAATGGTGGATAAATTGTTGTTCAGTTAGTTTAACTTGATTTAAGTAACCTTGAGCTAAACCAACACCGCCAATATATAATTCACCTTCAACGCCTTTAGGAGTAAGCTTTTGATGTTTATCTAACACTAACAATTGAGTATTTTGAATGGGTTGACCAATAGGAACTATTTTTTCATTTAAGGTTGAATTCATACCAGGCTGGCAATGCCAATAACTCACATCAATTGATGCTTCAGTAGGTCCATACAAGTTATGTAACTGAGCAGTTAATGCATGGATTTTTTGCTGCTTAAAGAAAGTACTTTGTAATTCATGACTTAAAGCCTCACCACTACAGAAAACTTTTTGTATTGAGTTACAACGAGCCCAATCTCCTTCACTCAGCATAACGCTCAACATAGAAGGTACAAAATGCAAATGACTTATGTGTTGTGCTTCAATTATCTCAGTTAAATAACGCGGGTCTTTATGGCCTTCAGGTTTTGCTATAACTAGTGTTGCCCCCACAATTAATGGCCAAATGAATTCCCAAACAGAAACATCAAAATTATAAGGTGTTTTTTGCAACACACGATCGCCTGGTTGCAAGTGATATTCTTTTTGCATCCAGTCAAGACGATTGACTAGCCCTTGATGACTACAAACAACACCTTTAGGTTGACCCGTAGAGCCTGATGTATAAATAAGGTACGCGCTAGATAAAGCCGATTGTGCTTGTGATCGATAAATATGACTTACTGAATATTCATTCAGCACAGTTTTTATTTCTTCTGAGTCTAAAGTAACTAAGCTTGTATCGAGTTCGGTAGATAAATGTTCAACACGACTAACTAAGTGTTGTTGAGTCAACACCAGCGTAGTTTTGCTGTCTTCAACAATGATTGCTATACGATTCTGGGGTAAGTCAACATCAATAGGTAAATAAGCACCACCAGCTTTTAAGATGGCCCAAATGGCAATAACCATATCAATTGAACGTTCCATGCATAAAGCAACATAGCTGTTTTCTTGGATACCATGTTCAATCAAGTAGTGTGCAAGTTGATTAGTTTTCTCATCAAGTGCTTGATAACTTATTGTCTGCTCACCATAAATAAGGGCGGTATCAGCGCTAGACATAGATGCTTGTTTTTCGAATAAACGATAAATACAGGTCTCACTTGGGAATTCAACCTCGTTATAGTTCAGATCAAGTAGTTCCTGCTGCTCTGTTTCTGGCACAACAGAATACGACATGATGACATTAAGATTATTGCCAGAAACATCAGATGAAGCAGTAACAGATAATGCGTGAAGTAACTGTGTTAACGCAGTTTGCATATAACTAGCTACTCTATCAACACGATCGCTATCAACCGTTTGCTCTATCTGTACATTTATGAGGAAATCATCACCAAAATCATCCACTGAAATTGCAAATGGGTAATTAGTTCGCTCCTTAGGGTCGATAAATTTAAGTCCAGCTAAGTGATTATCATCATCAGTGATCTTTTTAGCCGTATGACGATAATTTAGTAATGCTGTAAACAATTGACTTTCAGCATTTAACTCGCTGCATTGCTGAATTTCAGAGAGTGGTGTTTGCTCAAAAGGAATTAACGCATTTAATGCTTGTTGTGTTTGCTTAACAAAATCATAAACAGCCACTTCTGCAAGGTTTACACGAATTGGCAAGGTGTTGATAAACATCCCCATCATATGTTCAACACTGGCTGCAGATGCATTCGTTTGTAAACGTCCTGACATCACAGTACCAAAAACAACATCTTCTTTATTACTGCAAGCTCCAATCACCATTGCAAATGCGCTATGAAATAGTGTCGCTGGATTAAGTTTCAATTGTTTTGCTTGTTCACGAATATCGTGACTTAGTTGTTTGGGTAACCAAATATCTCGTTCTTCGATAACAGTACTATTAAGCGTTTTATCATTGTTATCAACACTACGTTGTAACTTAGTAGGATAGGGGATACTTGGCTGCGTAAAGCCAGCAAGTTGAGAGCTAAAGAATGTTTTAGCGTGTATGTTATCAGTGCCATTATTCGTAGATAATTGTTCAATGAAACCTCGGTATTGAACAGGTTTTGGCAATGCTTCTTGGTTGCCTGCAAAAATCATGGCTAATTCTTTTTGCACAATATCCATACTAACGTGATCAGAAATAATATGGTGATCAAGCATTCTGATCACATATTCATCATTGTCCTGATCATGCGCAACGCTAATACTGAGCAAAGGTGCTTGTTCAAGATTCATCGTTAACGGCTGTTGATTATCAAGGCTCTGCATTTGAGTTAAAAAGTCTTGCCCAGGTGCTAACGTCACCCATTCGATAGGTAAAGTCGCAGCGCGTAAAACCACTTGAACAGGCTCTGAAAGTTCGCGCCAGAATATAGCGGTTCTTAACGTATCATGACGCGCAATAATCAAATTAACGCCATTAATAAATTGTTCAAACTGCGCCGTTCCTTTAATTTTAAGGTAGGCAGGCATCACGTAAGGGTCTTGTTCAGGAGTCATCCGGTGATGGAACAGTATGCCCTGTTGTAATGGAGCAAGCGGATATATGTCTTGAATATTGCTAACGCCACCAGAAACATGTTCAACAATTAGGTCAATATCGCGTTGTGAGATATCGGTAAGAGGTAACATTTCTGGGTTAATAGCATTAACACCTGAAGGTATCCATTCAACAGGTTCATTGTTTATTGCAGGTGCTGTTAATGCAGTATTAATGACTAATGCTAAGTCTTTTAATACAGGAAATTTAAACACTTCACTCGCACTTAACTCAATGCCTTGCTGTTGCAATTTAGTGATCATTTGCATGATCAATAATGAATGGCCACCTAGTTCAAAAAAGTTATCCAATCGACCAATGTTTGTTACTTCAAGTAACTCCTGCCAAATCTTAACCAACAAGCGTTCATTTTCCGTTTTTGCTTGCGGTGAATCATGTTGTCTTGCTTTATGAGCATTTGCTAATAAGTCTGGAGTATTCTGAATTTTAGATACCACCATTTTTTTCGGTGTAGTCCAATATTCATTTGCGGTTGACAGTAGAGGGTGTTCAACATAAGAGGTTAATATTGATTGTTGATTGTCCGTACGTAAATATTCAACAAATAAGTGTATTGCTTCATTCAACTCTTGTTGAATTTGCTTACATGAAACCTCTTTATCTATTTCAAGCGTTAGACCGAAATTAGCTACATGTTCGCCGAAATCATCGACAGAAAGCGTGAAAGGATAATTACTCGGCTCGACAACATTCAATAGCTTGATGCCAGGAAAGCCGTTAACACTAGCGTTGTTATTTGTAGGATCAGACGTAAGATTTGAATGACGATAATTCAATAAAGCGCTAAATAATGGTTGTTCACCTGATAACTGGCTACAACGCTGAGCAAGAGCAAGAGAACTTTGCTCATGAGGGATCAGAGCTTGTAAATTGTCTGTAGTTTGCGCTAATAATTGTAAGGCTGTTAACTCTCCGATATTTGCGACAAACGGTAGCGTATTAATAAACATACCTAGCATAGCATCAGCATGCTCAATATTTTGCATTCTACCTGACATTACAGTACCAAAGACAACTTCACTGTGACCACAAGCTCTTGCTACTACTAATGCCCAAGCACCGTGAAAAAAGTTAGCAGGTGACGTTTGGTGCTGTCGGCACAATTGTCTTACCGTTTGCGATAGTTCAACATCTAATGAAAATTTAACTTGATCATTATTTTTTGCGTCGCCCTGTGTATCTGAAAGTTGATAAGGCAAAGAAGCATAATTAATGTGGCCAAGCCGGCTTTCAAAATAGGCTTTAGCATGATGATGTTCTTGCTGTAATGCATGAGCAACAAAATTACGATACGGGATAGGTGGCTTAAGTGTACTAATATTATTTTCAAGAAATGCTGCCAGTTCTTTCATTATAATATCGACACTGACATGATCTGAAATAATGTGATGTTCTATAAACATCACAGCATATGTGTCGGTTTTAGCGTCTTTAGCTACACATAGCTTAAGTAATGGCGAGGTCTCTAAGTCAAGTTCCTGAATATCATCAGCTAGTTTGACATGGTATTCCTGCATACATTGACAAATATCACGCTGCTCATTGTTCAGTGCTTCAGTTAAGTCTAGCCATTCAATATCAACAGTTACATGTCGGTTAACCACCTGTACGGGTTTATCCAATTGGCGCCATAACACATTGGTTCTTAAAACTTCATGACGTGATATAACAAAGTTTAGTCCTTCAACAAATTGCTCGAAACGTTGGCTATCTTTTATTTCTAATAATGCTTTAACGATATAAGGATCGTTATTGGGTGAAAGCATATGATGAAACAGAATACCTTCTTGCAAAGGGGCAAGCGGATAAATGTCTTGAATACCTTCACTACCTAAAGAGACTTTGTCAGTTATAACTTCAAGCTGTTCTTGGGTAAGCGTTAGCAATGGCAACATATCATCAGTGATTTTGCCGCAGTTCTCTGGAATTAAACCACCAGTTTCTACATCGTTTTGAGCTGCACTAGGAACTTGCTGGTGTTCAACTATTGATTGTGCCAACCCTTTTGGAGTAGGTGTTTTAAATAATTGTGCTGCCTCTATAACGACACCTTGTTTTCTTAAAGCAGAAAGCACTTGAATAACGAGTAATGAGTGTCCACCTAAGGCGAAAAAGTTGTCATAGACACCAATTTTTTCAATGTGAAGTACACCGCGCCAGCAATCAACAATAACTTGCTCAAGGTCATTACTAGCAGCAACATAATTTGTGCTAAGGTCATCGTCATTGCTATTTATGTTGATAGCGTTTTCTTGTGATTTTTGAGGCGATGGTAGGGCTTTTTTATCAATCTTGCCATTACCTGTTAAAGGGAAGTGATCAACCTCGATAAATTGAGCAGGCACCATGTACGAAGCTAATTGTTTAGCAACACATAGACGTAGTTCATGCTTTGACTGCTGTTTATTCAAAGTATTTTTATTGCGAATGTAATAAGCCGCTAATGCTTTTTCACCACTTTGACGCTCCCAGGCAACCACTAAACATTGTTTAATATTGTCTTGACGCTGAATAACACTTTCTATTTCACCCAATTCAATTCGATAGCCACGAATTTTAACTTGGTCATCAATACGGCCATTAAATTCAAGTTGCTGTTTGTGATTAAGACGAACTAAATCACCTGTGCGATAAAGTCGTTGACCATTAGTAATAGGAGAGTTTACAAAACGTTCCTGTGTAAGTTCTGCATTATTTAGGTAACCTCTTGCAACCGAGTCACCACCGATATACAACTCACCAATAACACCATGAGGAACAGGGTTTAACTTACTATCAAGAACAAATAAGTCCGTATTAATATTAGACTGACCAATGGGTATTTCACCAGTTTCTTGATAACCACTTGTTAAATGATAACCACTGGCAGTTACCGTTGCTTCTGTTGGGCCATAGGTGTTTACTAGCTCAACACCGTTAAAATTTTCAAACCAACGATTCACTAAAGCAAGTTTAAGTGCTTCTCCACCCACAATGACCATTCTTAATGAACTAGGTAGTTCGGTATGTGGATAGCTGACTAACTGGTGCCAATAGGCCGTTGGTAAACTGATAACAGATATTTGGTGTTGTTGGCAAAATTCAAAAAATTTAACAGGGTCACTAACACATTCCTGATCTCTTATAACCAACTCAGCCCCAAAACATAGCGAACCAAAGCATTCTTCAACTGAAATATCAAAATTTATTGTTGAGAATTGAAGGACTTTATCCGTGGTTTGAATACAGTAGCGTTCTTTTACATTGATCAAAAAATTGCTTAACTGACGGTGTTCTATCATTACACCTTTAGGCTGTCCTGTAGTTCCTGACGTGTAAATAACATAAGCCAAATGTTCTGCTTTAATGTTGACGCTTGGCGCATGACTTTTAGGATAGCTACTCAATGCCTTTTGCGTTGCAACTGAATCAATAGCCAACAGTTTTTCTGGAGCATTGATAAAAATATCATGGGTAGCGTGTTCAGTTTGGCTAATGATAAAGTTAAGATCAGCATCTGAAATCATGTAAGACAAACGCTGAACAGGGTAGGTAGGATCTAAAGGTACATACGCACCACCAGCTTTCAAAATTGCCCAAATTGCAACGACCATATCAATGCTAGGTGTTACACATAAACCAATTAAGGCATCTGGAACGATGTTGTATTTATCCGTTAAATAATGAGCCAATTGATTACTTTGCTCATTTAGCTCTTGATAGGTTAACGATACCTCTCCCATCGTCACCGCGTTTGTATTCGGTTGTTGTAGGGACATTTGTTCAAATAACGCTATAGCCGATGCAATAGCAGGAGTTTGCTTACCAATGACTTGAGAAAACATAGCAGGGCTAAGCTGATTGTTTATGTTTAATGGTCGAAGGTCCTTTAATTGCGCGTCACTGACATTCGTTAATTGAGAGAAATTAATTAATACTTGCTGGTAATAGTTGAGCATTGTTGTCACTGACTGCTCATCAAAATCAATACAACGATAAGTTAATTCAAGCTGAAGGTTATCTCTTGGTAATACTGTAACCGTAAGCGGATAGTTAAGATCTGAACGGTTTTGTCCATTTTCAACTTTAAATTCAAGGTTTTCAAACGCTAGTGCTTTATCCATAGGCGCATTTTCGTAAACAAAAATACTGTTAAATAAAGGCTGATTATCAACTTCCGACCATTGTTGGAGCAACGGCAGCGACGTTTGCTCATGATCACGAATGGATAAATTATCCGTTTGTAATTGTTGCAGCCAAACTTTTAAGTTTTCATGTTCATTAACATCAACTCGTAAAGGCAAGGTGTTGATAAATAAACCTACAATTTTTTCAATGCCCGATAATTCAATAGACCGTCCTGACACCGTAATACCAAAAGCCACATCTTGTTGTTGGCTATAACGCGATAATGTTTGCGCCCAAGCACCTTGTAATAAAGTATTAAGTGTTACACCACATTGGTTAGCGATTAACTTTAATTGCGCGGTGTCTGTTTCGTTCATTGTGCAAATAACATCTTTACTCAACGAGTTAAAAGGTTGATTTTCAAAACGATTGGCTTGTTGAATCCCCAAAGAAGTCGGTTCATCAAAACCTGCTAACTTTTGTTGCCAAAATAGCTTTTCTTCATGCTCGTTTTTGTGTGTTTCAAGCCACTCTATATAACGTTGATACTGCACTGCAGGTGCTAGTTTAATTGCTTTTCCTTGGCTAAACTGTCTATAGAAAGACAAAAACTCGACCATGATCAATGAAAAGCACCAAGCATCCATTAAAATATGATGATAACTACGAATAAATTGATATCGATGTTCACTGAGTTGAATTAAGGTCACTTTCATTAATGGCGCTTGGTTAAATACCATACCTTGATTTCGCTCATCAGCTAATAGCTTCTCAATACCACGCTCTTGTTTTTCCTTACTAAGGTGTTGCCAATCTGCATAGTGAAAGGGCACATCAACTTGTTTAAATACAACCTGTAAAGGTTGCTCCTGAGTTTCATGTACAAAAGCAGAACGTAATACTTGGTGTCTATCAACAACAGACTGCCATGCTCGTTCAAATGCCTGAATGTCAAGGTTGTCCATTTCCATGATGTAACGATATTGCTGTAAATAGATCCCCGTTCCAGGTTGCATCAAGGTATGAAACAACATGCCTTGCTGTACAGGAGTTAATGGATAAATGGTTTCTATATTGTTCGCATGTGAATGCTTTGTATTAACTTGTGTTAGGTTCTTCATAATACTGAGTTAATCCTGTTCTTGCTGACGGGAAACGTCAGAGAAATTGGCACGGCCACTTAAATTCTGTGGCTCTGGAGATGCAACAAGTTCATTTAAAAGTTCTACAAATGTAGTTTCAGTCAACGCTGCAAGTGGGAAATCAGAGGCTGTTGGTCGACCAACATCTGGTGCCATACAATGAGAAATAATTGCGTGTACGTTGACGCTAAAGAGTTGAATGAGTTGTTCTATTTCGGCAAATTTTTCATGTGATTTGGCATAACACCAATCGATGACTAACTGGCCATCAACAATCATCGCATTAACATCAAGTAAATGAGGACGTTGATTACTGTTCGCCCGGCTATGTTTAACCAAGCCTTTAGCTAAGCTGAAGTTTTCATCAACCTCAGTACGTCTATTACCTAAATAATTAAATGACACTAAATTTGACTGTCCCCAGTGCTCGCTTTCACTCAGGTTTACAGTCTTTTTATTAGCATTTAAGTAGCGAACAACGCCATAAGAAGCGCCCTTATCGGGTACATTGCGCAATTGCTCTTTGTATTGAATAATATTGCTAGCTAATGATGGGGTTTGCGTAAACTTCTGTGGAAAACGGCTAGTAAACCAACCAATTGTCCGAGATAAATCAAGTGTTGAATCCTGAGTTAAGATGCTGTTTTCTCGGCCATGTCCTTCAAGTTCAATCGTGATATCAGAGATTTTCCAGTGTTTTAGCAAAGTTTGGGCAAGTGCCGTAATCAATAACTCGTGAGTTCTCGTGTTGTAAGCGTCATTAACTATATGAGTTAAACTCGTTGTTGTTGCTAGATCAAAGCGCGTAATATTATGTGTACTTTCTTGATAGCTATTATCAAATGTCTTCTTTATTGCTGTTGTTGGCATTAATTGCATTTGCCAATAATCAACAAGCTGAGTTGTTACACTTTGTTCTTGATTTTCTTTGCTGATTAGAGACGTTAGATAAGCTTGCCATTGATAAAATTCACTCGGAATCTCGCTTAAACTAGGTGCTATTTGTCCGCTTAAATTTTGTTCTTGCTGCTGATATACGGACAGTAAATCCTCTACGAGGATCTGCCATGAAACAGCATCAACAATTAAATGATGTGCAGTACACAGTAACGCGTCACTTTTTGGGAAGTACACAAATCGAATAAGTGGGGCATCTGACAACGTAAGCTGGCTTTGATATTCAGTTAATCGTTGCTCTGATAACTCTTCATCACAGCATTGAACCACCAGATTTTCCCAACCTGATTGATACGTTTGATAACACTGTTGCCAATGACCATCTATCTGTTCAAATGTTAGTCGTAAAGTTGCGTGTTGCATTAACAAGGCTTGAACAGCTTTTGTTAACGAAGACACATTGAGTGCATGTTTTGCGTCTAATAAAATTGACTGATTCCAATGTTCATTAGCGATTAACTTTTGTTCAAAAAACCAGTGTTGAATTGGCGTTAATGAAAATGATTCCGTTGGGAGCGTCTGCTTAGCCTTGCCTGAACCCGACAATGAAGAAGTAAATGGCTCAGGTTGTGATGAACCATTTACAACCGGCTCGCCAGAAACTAGGTCGAGCGCCTTCACTAGATTTGCTACAGTTTTATGCTCAAATACTAGCTTAGGAGATAATTCTATTTTTGTTTGTCGTGCTTTAGCAACCAACTGCAAGCTCAAAATTGAATCACCACCCATGGCAAAAAAGTCGTCATGTGACCCAATATTTTGATTGTTTAATAAGGTGCGAACAATACCTAATAAGTCACGCTCTTGTTTAGATGTAGCAGGGGTTATGGCATTAACTAAAGCATTGATTGTTTTATGCTGAAATAATTGCTGAGGTTTAATGGCGATATCTGCTGTTCGTGCTTTTGCAATGACTTGCAATCCTAGAATAGAGTCACCGCCTGCAGCGAAGAAATCATCGTCTGTTGTAAGATCAGAACGATTCAATAAGGTACGCCAAATCTCAAGAAGTGTTTGGGCTAATTCACGTTGCTGCTCGCTATACTGCGAAGAAATGACAGCTTTTTCTTGTGTCTTACTATCAAGAGAAAGTAATTGCAGCGCTTTTTTATCAACTTTACCATTTGCTAAACGAGGTAATGCATCCAATAGCGACCAATTTGCAGGTACCATGTAATCAGGCAGTACACCTTGAATGTCTTGTTTAAGCTGCGTTAATGTTTCTTCATCGGTAACAAGAAAAGCCGTCAGTCTTAAATGCTGTTGCCCGTTATTTTGTGCAGTTTCTGATTGCCCATGACTTGCGACCACAGCAACATCGTCAATGTATTTTTTAAGCCATAACTCAATTTCACCTAATTCAACGCGATACCCTCTGATCTTTATTTGATCGTCAAATCGACCAAGATAATAAATATTATTATCAATGCAGTAGGCCTTATCACCCGTTTTATACCAAGTTTTGCCTTGATCAACGTAAAATTTACCATGGGTACTAATGTTATCCGCTGCTGAATGATCAACATATCCTTTAACAACATTTGGACCTGATATATGTAATTCGCCCGCTAAGCCTAGCGCTTGAACGTGGTTACTTTTATCAACAATTTTTATTTCACCATTAGCCAAAGGTTTACCAATAGGAATTGCTTCATTGATGCCACTTTCGTTATCAGAAATAGTATGAATTAGTGCACCAATTGTTGTTTCTGTTGGTCCATAGTGGTTATATAAACGTAGCAGTTCATTATCTTGTTTTTTGTCTTGTCGCCTGAATTGGTTAACCTTATTGACAACATGAGGTGAAATAGCTTCACCACCAAAAATTAATGCTTGCACAGGTAAAAGGGCGGCGTTGTCTTCAGCAAGCAACAAACCATTGAGATGTGAAGGAACAATCTTCAAACAATCAACTGGACGTTCAATTAACTCAGTTAACAATGCTTTACTGTCTAAAGATAGCGCTTCATCGATAACAACAAATTGACGTCCCGTCAGTAAAGCACCAAATAATGAGGTGTAACCTAAATCTGCGCTATGTTTAGACAAGCTTGTCATCGATGCACGGTTAGATAAACTAACGTGCTCAAAAAGACCTGTTACATAGTTATTCAAATTCCCTTGACTAACAGTGACCCCTTTTGGCTTACCTGATGAGCCCGAAGTGTAAATTAAATAGGCTTCATCATCTGCCTGTATATTAATGTTTGGCAACTGAGCATCAAGAGAAGGAATTTCTGACTTTTCAAGTAGCTGCTCTGGTGATAAACCTTTGTGTTCATTAAAGACTAATTCAGTTTCATATTGTTCAAGCACCTTAGTGTCAGCCACAACGCACTTTAAATCTGCATCTTCACACAGGTATTTCACTCGTGATGTAGGCCATTCACAATCAAGAATAAGAAAAGAGCCGCCTAAACGCCATGAAGCAAGTGCTGCAATGACTTGTTCGATAGAACGAGGTAATATGATGCCTAATCGATCGCCTTGACTAAAACCACGATGATTAAGCGCTTTGGCTGCCAGTTCAATTTTCTCAGCAAGCTCTTCATAGGTATATTTACTTGATTGGTGACTGATTGCCACTTGGTCTGCACATTGAATGGCTTGTGATGAAAATGCTTGCCAAGCGGTAGTTGATGGTGATGAAACAAGTGGGCCTTTCATTGATGAAAGTAATTCAACTGGCGCTGTTTCAACAGTCTGTAAAGTTAGTGACGGGTTCTCAACTAATTGTGAAATCCAGTTAGTGAACATGTGTTGCAGGGTTTTAACGGTGTCGTCTTTGTAAAGACTCTTATTGAAGCGCCACTTGCAAGTAAATGAATCTTTCTCATCTACCACAACTAAATTTAACTCATGCGCTGCACCACGTTGCTCAGCCAGTATTTCTGACTCAACAAGTTCATTAACTAAAACGTCTTCTGTTGCACTATTTAATGTAAACATGTGTTGGAAAACAGCGCTACGCGATGTATCACGATCAATATGAAGTTTATCAATTAACTTTGCAAACGGATAAGCCTGATGTGTTAATACTTGAAGACTATTATTTTTAACCGCACTCAACCAATCGCTAAATGTTTGCGCTGGATTAACATGACAATGAAGTGCTAAAGGATTTACTAGATATCCAACCAATTCAATATCTTCTGGGCGTAAACGTCCAGCACTAGGCGTGCCTATAATAAATTCAGTTTGCCCAGAAAGCCGCGCCATAAACCATTGGAATGCACCAAGCCACCATAAATAAGGAGTGACATTTTGCGCTTTACACTGTGCTTTAATGTGTGCTGATAACTGAACAGGTAAGGAAGCTTTTATTTCTCCTCCTACAGGCAGTAAATTATCTTGGTAGTTAAAGTCCGTTGGCAGTTGTAACTGCGGTAAGTCTTTTAATACTTCTAACCAATAGGACTCTTCAGTCTGATAGGCCTTATTAAACTGTCTTTGCGCCCAGGTTTGGTAATCATGAGTTGGAAATTCTTTTTCCTTTAAAGGCTGTCCGCTGAGTAAACACATAAAGTCTCTACGTAAAATTTCAAAAGAAATAAAGTCGGCAGCAATATGATGAATCACCATACTTAAGTAACACTCTACATATTCATCATCCTGCTTTGCTTTCAGGTGATGATGGAGTAGTACCACATGGCATGTTTTATTTTTGTCAGGCATCAATAAAGTATCTGCTTGTTTTTCAAGCCATACTTTAATTTGGTTATCAGACTGTTGAGTTAGCGCTTCATAAACCACCTTAACAGGGCTTAATCCTGTTAAATGTTGGAAAGGTTCGCCATCGAATTCACCATAATTTAAAGCTAAAACTGGGTGCGCTTTACATAACTCATTAAAAGCATGTTCAATTTGCTGATGGCTATATATTTTCTTTAACTTAATGGCATAAGCCATATTATAAGCAAGGCTTTGTGGCCTTAATTGGTATAAAAACCACAAGGCTCGCTCATTTTCACTTAACGGTCGGGTTTCATATAAATGATCATTGTTTTCAAGCACGCTAATAAGCGAAGATTTATTTTCCTTTAAATCAGCTAATACATCAGGGGTTACAATACCATCAGCAGCCTTAAAACTAAGATTGCCATCAACAAGGCTGAGGTGAATTCCTTTTTTCCAGCAACGTTTTAACAAAGACTCAGACATTAAATCATTCCTTCTGTCGGCGTTGCTTTAGCAGCTTTAGTACTTTCTTTGCTACTAATTTCTTGTTCAAGGTAATGCGCTAATGCTTCTATACTGGGGTAAGACCAAGAAACTTCTAAGGCTAAATTCAAACCTAATTGTTTTGATAACTCATGAGTTAACGTCATAGCGTCAATTGAATCTAAACCGATTTGTGTTAATTGTTGTGTTGCGGATAGCTCACTTATATCAACAGAAAGCCTGATCGCTATCCATTGCATTACCCAAGTTGCAATATCATTTGCACTAGAGGAGGAAATTGGAGCTAATTGGATATTGACTAATGCATCTTGCTGCCAGCTATCAACAATAGATAGTTGCTTGTCAATGTAGGCATTTCTTGTTGCTAATCGTTGTATTTTTCCAGAACTTGTTTTGGCAAGTGTTGCTGGCTTTAACAACACGATACTGGTCAGTTTTAGTTCATGAACTTCAGCAACTAATGCTCTAATTTGTTTGATGATCTCTTGGTAGTTTTTCTGTTTGAATGCTTTTCTAGTTAACTCTTGAATAAGAACAACTTCTTTTGTATTACTGTTGGTATTAACCTCAAAGATAGCTGCGCCGTGCGGCATGAGTTGATCACTCAAGGTCAGCAACGTATGCTCTATATCCTGTGGATAATAATTGCAGCCATTAATGATCAATAATTCTTTTTGTCTACCGGTGACAAATAGGTTTTGTTTGCCACTTTGAATCTCAATAAAGCCAAGATCGCCCGTTGCCATGAATCCGTAATTATCACCAACGGTTTGGTCAAAAGTGGTAACGTTCAGCTCAGGTTTTTGCCAATAACCACGGGAAATGCTTTTACCTTTCAGCATGATTTCGCCAACAAAGCCATTGGGTAATTCTACACGCGTATTTTTATCGACAATTTTGACCTCTATTTCAGGTAACAAAACCCCGGAGGAGGCAATGTCTTTTCCTGATACGCCATCTAAAACGATTTTGTCGATAAGCAGCTTATTTGCATCAACTTTAATTGTGTTAAATACGCTATTCATCTGTGTATAAGTAACTAATAAGCACGCTTCAGCCATACCATAACTTGGCTTAACGGCCTTATGAGATAAACCGTTATCACTAAAGTATTCATTAAATTTGGTAAGCGTTTCAGCATTGATAGGCTCTGCACCATTAACAAATAATCTTAATGTCGATAAATCAAGATGCTGTTTTTCTTCAGCACTGATTTTTTCAACGGCAATGTCAAAAATAAAGTTAGGTGCAGCAGTAGCAGTAATTTGGTGTTTTGTTATTGTTTCAAACAAAACTAAAGGGCTTTGAGCCACTTTAGCCGAAGGAAGTAAATGTATTTTTGCGCCAATTCTTATCGGTGACAAAATACCACCAACAAAACCCATATCATGATATAGAGGTAACCAATTAATAAACTTGTCTGCTTTGGTAATTTCAAAATTATCAATGATTAACTGGGTGTTATTAATTAAATTGTCATGACTAAGCATTACTCCTTTAGGCGTACCTGTAGAGCCGGAGCTATATTGTAAATAAGCGACGTCGTGTTTATCTAACGTAGGAGGGCACCAGTGTTTTGCATTGTTAATACCTGATAAATCAAGAGCAAATGGCTTTATCTGTAATGAATATTCACCCAACCATGAGGTGATCCGTTCTGCATCATCAGCCTGATGAAGCGCCATAATAGGCTTACAGTCATTAACTATACTGTTTAGTCTTGACCAGTCTCGCTTCTTTTTATGTGGAGGGTATGCCGGCACAGCAATAACCCCAGCATATACACAAGCAAAAAAACCGACAACATAGTCAATACTGTTAGGCATTAAAATAATAACGCGATCACCAAAATTACACTGTTGGCTAATAGAAAACGCAAGACTTTTTACGCGCTCTGATAGTGTTCGATAACTTATTTCATTTTCTTCAGTACTTATTGAGACACTTTCTAAAAATGCAATTTTTTCTGGATTATTAGCTGCTTGGCTTTCTAAAACTTGAAGCCAATTTGTACAATTATCATTCATGATTTTTTACTCATAACAATATTTATGCGAGTTTGATGAATACCAACGCTTAACGCAGGTAGTTTTCATTAAATTAATTGATTATTTCTGACTAGTACTTAACTGTGTGGCTCAGCCATTGCGACAATGACCTTTCTATCGCCACTAAAGGTACTTCTACCATGTGCTGTTAACATGTTGTCTAACATCATGATGTCTCCTTGTTGCCAAGGAAAACTGATCTTACATTCATCAAGAACACTCCTGACATGGTCAAGTGTTTCATCCTCAATGGGTGTTCCATCGCCGTAATAAACATTTCTAGGTAGGTTATCTACGCCAACGATAGAGATAAGGGTTTCTTTGATGTTTGGTGCTAAGTTAGAAACATGGAACAGGTGAGCCTGATTAAACCAAACGATATCATTGCTTTTAGGGTGTCTAGCTACTACCTGACAATTTTGTTTTGTTTGCAATTCACCATCTTCTTTCCAAGTAAAAGTTATATTATTTGCATGACAAAACTTTTCTACTTGTAACTTATCTTCGGTGCCAAAAGCTTTTTGCCAAGATAAATCTAAACCATTACCGTAATTACGAACGTACAGTAATCCCCGTTGTTCAATACGTTCACGTATTTCTGGTGCAATTTTTTTGTAAACTTCTCGGCTATCAGCAATAGGCGTTTCACCACCAACTTCTGAAGTAGTAACACAATGAAACCAAATTTTTAGTGGCCAGTTCAATGTATATGCTTGTTCATTGTGTAATGGAATAACCTGGTGAGCAGGGTATTCTGTCGATGTATATACACCGCTCGACACTTCACTTCTTGGTGTTGATGCGTAGTCATAATTTAGTAAATCGTGGTTAAATGCTCGAGCAAATTGATTAAAAACTTCTGCTCCTTGTACATTAAAACCTCTAAAAAGAAAGCCACCAGTGCGGTGAAGCTGCTGTTCTACTAATTGTTTAATTTCATGGATACAATCTTGCCAGTTCGCACTATTAGTGGGACTAATTAATGTCGGTAGATTAGTGTGATGAAAACTTGAATCAACGATAATTGTTTCAAATTTTTGTTGAATGAGTGACATAGTAAGTCCTTTAATTATACAAATATAAAAACGCTAGACCCCATATTCAATATGGTTTTCAACTGTTAGCGTTAAAATTGAGCCGTCATAATAGAACTTTATACAAATAAGATCAATAACATTAATGATAATTATTATCATTTGCATATAATGTTTTATTCTTATAAGTTACGCCTTAATTTTAAGGACAAGTTATGCAACTTTAACTGTTGTAGCATGCATAGAGATTTAAACATGAAGAACGATTGGTTTATCAGCACAAAAACAGATGATGACATTAAATTAAGGTTATTTTGTTTTCCCTATGCGGGAGGGAATAGCTCAACGTATGCAACGTGGCTAAACGCATTGCCCAAGTACGTTGAGATAATAATGATTCAACCACCTGGTCGCACAACACGAATGTTTGAAGCCCCTTTTGATAATATGGAAGCGCTCGTGGCCGATTTATTAAATTCAATAGTCGACTTACTCGATAAGCCTTATGCTTTTTTCGGTCATAGCTTAGGCAGTAGGGTAGCTTATGAGTTAGTTTGCCAATTGCAAGCTAAGCACTTTGCTTTACCAGAATGTTTAATCGCGTCGGCAAGCTCTGCACCACATCTTCCTCGCGAAGCTGAAATGGCTTGGGATAAATCAGATGAAGTCTTTATTGAAAGCCTAAAAACCTTAGGCGGCACGCCAAGTGAATTTTTTGAGTACGAGGAATTAGTTAAAATGTCCTTACCTATGTTAAGAGCAGACTTTAAAATTTCAGAGTTACATCGGGCTCTAGCTATTACTCTTCCTTGCCAGGTGCATGTCCTTTCAGGCACTGAAGATGACAACATAAGCCATGAAAATGTAGTTGCTTGGCAAGCAATTTCGGATAAAAAAATAACAGTTAACTATATTAATGGTGGGCATTTTTACATTGACCAGAATAGCAAAGATGTACTCAGTGTTGTTTCACCAATTATCGACAACTTAATAGCAAACATCATTGTTGATACTGTATGTTAAATGAATTATTTGCTCCGATAGCGTTTGAAAGGGATGACAAACAGGGCTTCTTTGCAAAAGTGAACTGCTCATATTCTGAACAAACGTCCGCTTACCTTTTTACTTGCCAATTTAATATCGAAAATTATCATATTGATTTATATCGTCAGTTTAACATTCATCTTCCTGAGCACATTCAACGTTCAGTCAAGAAACGACAAGCTGAATTTCTAGCAGGTAGGTATGCTGCTAATGTGGTATTGAGCCAATTAGGCTTTCACTCGTATATCATTCGCTCAGGAAAAAACAGAGAGCCTCAGTGGCCCAAAGGTATTACTGCGTCAATATCACATACAGATTCTCACGCTATGTGCATAGCTGCATTATCAAGCAATATAAGGTTTCTAGGCATTGATATTGAACATTGGCTCAGCAAAGAAACTGCCCTACAAATTGATCAAAGCATTATTACAGAAGCTGAAAAAAAAACATTGTCTATGCAGCCACTAAGCCATAAACAATTAGTGACTCTTGCTTTTTCTAGCAAAGAAGCCTTATTTAAAGCCATCTATCCTGATGTAAACACCTATTTAGATTTCAACACTTCGGTGATTAATCACATATCTGGCCAGTGTATTTCTCTAAACTTGGTATTACCGAATGAAATAAAAGTGCAGGGGTTAAGTGCAATAAACTTTAACTGTTCATATTTTATCTACAACACCTATGTTGCCTGTTTAATATTAATGCCATTTGAATGAACCTTGAGCGCTTCATCGCAAGTGAAGCGCTTAACTGAATGTATTCTTACCAATAAATAGTAGTTTCTTTATTAAAATCATTTACTAGCGAAAATGTATCAAGAATTAATAAATTAAATTAGGTATTGCAAATGAGAATCAGTTGCAATAAGATGCGCGCAAACTTTAATAACAATCATTCTCATTAGCAGTCTAAGGAAAGTCGTGAACATTAAATCTGGAAAATTACTCTATAAAAAATCTTTATTAGTATTAGCTATTTCATCAGGTCTTGCTGGCTCCGCTTTTGCACAAAGCAACGCAGAACAAAATATCACAGAAAAAGACATTGAAGTTATCACTATCAAAGGTCGAGCTGCACAATTTTATTTCGTTGATGAAGCTACAATGGCGACAAAAACACCGACTAGTTTCATGGATTTGCCGCAGTCGGTTCAAGTATTAAGCAACGAATTAATGCTCGATCAAGCTGTTAGGCAAACAACAGATCTTTACCGCTCAATCTCAGGTGTTACACAGTTTAGTTATTCTGGCATAAACGCACGTGGTTTCCGTCAAGATCAGGTTAGATATGATGGCGTTCAAGGCGACCCGTATTCTGGATTTTCTATCCCACAATTATTCAATATTGAACGTGTAGAAGTATTAAAAGGTCCTACAGGCATGCTCTATGGAGCTGGACAACCTGGTGGATTACTTAACTACGTCACTAAGAAACCTAAATTTGAACAAACGGCAAACTTTGCTTTATTTACAGGCAACGATAGCTTATTCGGCGGAAACGTAGAAACCACAGGTACGCTCAATAAAGATGAGACACTAGCGTATCGTGTAGGCGGTTTCTATCAAAGTAAAGACGGCTTCCGTAATAATACAGATGAAAAAAACACATTGCTTTCTGCAGGTTTAACTTGGTTACCTAATGATAAAACTGAATTGATTTTTCAATATGATTATATCGATCAAGATTTAGGAGGGCATCGTTTACGTGGTGTTCCAGTAGATGACAACGGTAAATTTTTAACTGATATTAGCTACAATGCAAACGAAAAATCAGACTTTCAACGCCTAGAAGCTGATGCTTTTCAAGTCACTGCTAATATAGAACTTGCTGATAATCTTACTAATACTACAGTGATAAGAACATTAAGTAATGAACGAAATCAACAATATCATGAAAATGTAGGATTAGTTGGTGATCTTAACCCTGCAATTAAAGCCGCTTCTTTACCACTTTTAGATGCATTAGGTTTTCCTGATGAAGACACTGCGATGCTTCGCCAGTTCCGCGATCAAGAGCGTAAAAATGACGAATGGAGTATCACCACTGACTTTGTTTACGAAGCAACACTTTTAGGTTTAGAACATACTTTATTATTTGGCTCTGACTATTCTGAAGTTGAAACTGAATTCCATAATAAATTTAGCGACTTAACAAGAACAACAGATGCCGATAATTTTGAAGATCCGAGGCAGATATTCGATCCTGCTATTCATGTTCAAACAATAGATATTCTTAATCCTGTTTATGGTGTTTCAGATAGCAGCACTTATAAAATATTTGACCGCGGTATTACCGAAACTAAAAGCACACGTTTGGGTGTTTATGTGCAAGATCAAATCAGAATTAACGAACAATGGATAGCTATTGCGGGCGCGCGTTTTGATCGATTTGAAGATGAAGATCTTACGAACAATAAAAAAATTGATGATAATAAAATTAGCCCACGACTTGGCGCCATTTATCAACCGAATGAAAACATATCGATATTTGCCAATAGAGCTGAAGGCTTCAACCCACAAAGATTATCAAGCCAACCAGACATTGGTGAAATCTTTGATCCAGAAACTAGCATACAGCATGAAATTGGTATCAAAAACATTTGGCTAGATGGCAGTATCACAACGACTTTTGCCACTTATCACATTGTAAAAGAAGACGTTAAAGTTGCTAACCCGAACTTTATAGAAGGCACTGAGAGACCAGCGCAAATTCAAATTGGTCAAGTAACAAGTAAAGGTATTGAAATTGATGTAGTAGGTGACATCACCGAGCATTGGACAGGTATGATTAACTACGCATACAACGACGCCAAAATCACAGGTGGTAATCCTGATGATATTCGTAACGCTATTGGTGACGAATTTGCCAATGCACCAGACCATACCTTAGGTATCTGGACACGCTATGAATTACCAAGCTTAAACTCTTCATTCGCAGTTGGTTTTGACTTTGTAGATGACCGTATAAGTTTAGATGGCCAAGAAGTTAAATCTTATACAACTTGGGATGCTAGCTGGCAAACACAAATTGACGATTTTCATGTTCAGCTGAACTTAAAAAATATCTTCGATAAAGAGTATGCGACTAGTGGCTTTAATAAGCGTAATGGTCATTTCCCAGGTGAACCACGCAGTATCTTATTACAAGTAAGTTACTCATTGTAATTTTCAATAATTAACATAGCAAACAGGCCTCTATTGATAGAGGCCTTTTTGCTTTATTAAGATCGATAATTTATGAATAAACAAAAGTTGTATGCATGGCATAGTTTGGCGGGTATTAAGCTATCTATCCTGATTTGTTTTATATTAATCACAGGCACCTTAGCAGTTGTTTCTCACGAAATTGATTGGTTAGCAAACTCGAGTAAACGAGTGCTACCCGCGATAGATTCATCAAAAATTAATTGGCCACTTATATATCAGGCAGCCAATAAACAGAACCCAGATGATCCTATTAGCAGCATTAATGCACCAATAGACGACTGGTTTGCTGTTGAAGTTATACGAATAGATAAAAACGAACAACGCTACTTTCAATTTTATCACCCAGTAACAGGCAAGTATCAAGGTAGTGGAAGCTGGTACAATTGGCAGCGTTTTTTTAGAATGTCACACCGTCATCTTATGATGCCAACCATTGTTGGCGTTACCATTGTTGGCATTGTCGGTTTACTGATGTTTTTTTCACTTATTTCTGGTTTTTTCCTCATTCCTCAGTGGTGGAAGAAATTTTTTGTAAAACCTAGAACTAATAATCGTAAGGTTTTTTGGAATGACTGTCATCGACTCTTTGGCTTATGGTCAAGCTGGTTGCTATTGGTTTTATGCATCACAGGCACTTGGTACTTACTTGAGCAGTGGGGTTTAAATGCAAAGTTCCCAGAGCAGGTTGAGTCGATTACAGTTGCAAAAGATCAATCTGTAGAGATGCCACATCAAGATGTATTTGAGAATATAATGAGCAATATTGCTAACTACCATGATATGGAAATCAAACAAATTATCTTACCCAGCCAACGACGTAACTCAGTAATAGTACAAGGACAAAATGGAACGGTATTAGTCCGTGATCGGGCAAATAATGTCATTTTCCATCCAATTAGTGGCGAATTTCTTTCCAATAGGTTCGCACAAAAACAATCAATTCATGTACGTATTTCGGAAGCTGCTGATCCATTACATTTTGGTGTTTTTTATGGTATTTATACCAAAATACTGTATTTTTTATTTGGTACGGGCCTAAGTGCCTTGGCAATTTCAGGAACTTATCTATATGGTCTTAGGCAAGCTAAATTCCATCGTGATGAACTTAACCAAGTAAAAAAGAGTTGGCTAGCTGCATATAGAGGTATGTCATTTGGAAAGTGGCTATCTTTATTTTTAATTTTAATATCAATGGTCCTTGCCGTATTGTTATTTAACCAAATCGTATTAATTTAGCTAAGTACTATGAGCGCGTGGTCAAATATTACTTGACCACTTCAAAATAACTTTGGGGATCTTTTGGAGCTGCAATGATTCTTCTTTTGGATTAATTATCTAGTTAAAGAAATCAATAACGCAGTCTTTATTGATTCCAGAAATAGTTAAACGCTTTTGATTAAAATCAATTTGGTTGGCGCTTAAGAGGAAAGATAATGAAGAGAAGGAGTTTGTCTTACCAGTGTCGCTTTCTCCTATCACTATTGTCTGTATTTTGAGCGCTTCAATAAAGTTCCTAGTTGGTGGGTATGTAAATAATGCTAATCGTATTGAGGTGATTAAGCTCTCAAGTGATGCGATAGGAGATAGTAACTTAGGTTAAGTGGATATTTTAGCCTTAGCAGTCCTTTATATAAAACCTACTGAAAATAACCTGTCGCTGGAGGTTGCGTCTTTACAATTAATTCAGGCCCACTCTGTTATGGGAAATGATGGGGACGAAAGTATATCTGGGGGCGTTAATAATAATAATTTATCCGTTATGCCCATATTAGATAATTAGTATTTGAGCTAAAGCAACCTCATTATTGAGGTTTTTTTTTACATGGATCGTTACAGTTACCTTTATATTTTTGTGGTTGAGTAATATACCCCAAATTTTCTAGCTTATATGGCGCTAAGGGGGCAGAATGTATGGTCCGCCTCAATATTGCAAGTAATAATATTGATAACTAGTTGGTTTGCGCTAATGTATTCGGAGTCTTTTTTGGTTACCTAATACACTAGGCCCAGCTCCACGATGAGATCCGCGCTAGATTGTCCTCAAAAGCGAGTAAGCATACTAAATTATGTTGCTGTTCCGCCCCACAGGTTTTCAATCCAGTGGTCTAACCGTTGTGTCATCTTTATCATCATTTGCAAATCAGGCTTGCACTCTAACTTCGAATGCTTGTTTGGTTGAAAGTACTGACCACGCGATACGTGCTAGCTTGTTCGCTAACGCGATTACCACGACGTTAAAATGTTTTCTCGATAGTAATTCTAATATCCAGTTACCAAAAACGGCTACTGCTTTTTCTGGCCGAACAAGAACAGCTCTTGCACCGTGAATGAATAGCTCTCGTAAGCCTTTATTCCCTCGTTTGCTTATACCGAGTAATGTTGGTTTACCTCCCGTTGAAAACTGACGAGGTACTAAGCCAAGCCAAGCAGCTAAATGCCTTCCATTTTTAAAATCAGCAGCGTTACTTATATCAGATATGCAACGGCTAGCTGTTAGAGTTCCAACTCCAGGGATCGTTTTGAGTAGTTGAGCTCGTTCATCATTATCAACTATTTCTTTCAGCTTTTTATCTTGAGTCAAAATAAGCTGATTAAGTTTCAAATAATAATCATGGTGGTCTCTTAGTTCTAAAAGTAACATCGGTGGTATTGGCTCACCATGCTCTGCTAACCACTGGAATAGTGTTTTCATCTTGGCGTGAGACTTTGGAAAGCTCATACCAAATTCTAATAAAGTTGCTCCAATCCGTGACATGCAGGCTGTTCTGTCTTTTAAATAGCTTGAGCGTATGCGCTGAATAACTGAAATCACTTGAGATGATTCAGGTTTTACGGTTACAAAGCGCATAGATGGTCGAGTCGCTGCTTCAGCTATGGCGTCAGCATCGATGAAGTCGTTTTTGTTTGTTTTGACATAAGGCTTAACATACTGCGGTGGTATTAGAAGTACTTTATGCCCAAACTCTTGACACTTCCTTGCTAACCAATGACAGCCTCCACAGGCTTCCATAGCAATAGTTGTTAGCTCGATAGTAGAAATAAATTGAATGAGTTTTGGACGGCTTAATTTTTTACGGCAAATTTCTCGACCAGATGAATCGTGGCCAATAAGGTGAAAGGTAAATTTTCCTATATCAATTCCAAGAATGTTAATAGTAGACATGATAACTCTCCTCATTTAATAGTCTGCCCTAAGTATAGATTAGGGGAGGCGGACCATCTCATTAGCGACTTAGAGTATATATGCTAATGTCAGCTTTCTTTGAAGATAGCTGACATAATAGTAGGTGCAGATAAGATAGCTATACCATCAAAAAATCAGTAATCAAAATCGATCCAATATTGTCCGCAGTTGGCTAAAACTTGACCTAAAGAATAAGCAATAGATACCGCCACCAAAGCCACATTGAAGTGATACCTATTCAACTATGCGGCTATCGGTAAAGGAGGCTTAGTTGTCTATCAGAATAAAGGTAAACTAGTGTTTTTTTGGTCAAAATATACTATAGGCCTAGACGGGACTACTATGAATAGAGCCATAGCCACAACGGTGATTGATAGTAGTGAACTCTTGAAACTCATAATCCCCATCCGTACTCGCTTCTAAACCGCAACAATCACAAACCATTGAGATCACTTCCTGCGTAGTTACCGTTTCAAGTGTTTTCATTATTTGTCCTAGAGTTCTTTTGTTTCTGTTCCCATCGATTTTGCCACATCTGTTTAGAGCCACCAGTAACTTCAGCAAGTTTATTAATTAAACTTGTAGTAATAGGTAATTCATCTTCCCTAAACTTGTGAAATTCATCAGCAGTTAACCCGAGTTTATCTTGGGCACATTCATCTGACATTTGATGGGTTCTTTGCCAACGGATGAATAAACTTGAAAAATACATTTTATGAACAGTTGAACTAGCTTGGGATAAATTTTCAACAGACTTTAATGAGTAGCTATAAATACTCTTACCATGTCCAATTCGAATCGGCTTTTCATCTTGTTTAAGGTACAGCTCAGATTGTGAAATCATTTCGAGCACATGAGTTTTTATTTCTTCTTGAAATGATTCAATGGGTGCACAATTGATATTACCCAAACCACCATTACCTATAACATATAGCTGTTTATCATCCTTAGAATCGACACCGACAAACAAAGCATCAGCATGATTAGGCAGTTCTAAAGAGCTTATAAACTTTTTGACTGAAAGCATGGTTGTTACCTCAACTCACTCAACCCCAGCGCAATCGACTCCTGCTGAAATCGGCCATAAATATTCATCACTTTTTCATAAGAACTTGTCAAATAATGTTCTTCAACTGGCTCATCAACGTTAAATAAATCAGGCTGTTTAATAGCATCACTAAAACTGTCTAAGCCACCAACTCCCAATTCAACCGAAGGTCTAACAGACTTTTTCTTATCAAAAGTCACACCACTTAATTCTTTATCTTCAATTCCTTTAGTATTAACCGCTTTCATTTTTTCAAACTTAACCACATCGGCTTCAAATGGAACGTCTTGTTTAACACGGTAGGCATATTCCAATAGCTTAGGCTCTGCTGGCATATATAATATCGCTTCTTGGTTTTTAGCATCAGTCATTCTCAATATACGACCTAAGATCTGTCTAAAGTGCATTTCGGTTTTGATATTGGTGAGGTGACAACATACCTGTAAGCGAGGAATGTTGGTTCCTTCGCTGATCATGCCAACAGAAATTATCCACTTAGCTTTTGAATGTCTAAATTGTTGAATAATGCTAGTTGGCTCACTTTCTCGATACGTCACAACAACGGAATCTTCATTAAAGCTGTGTTTCATTAACGCAGCTATTTGTCTAGCATGCTCAACAGACGAAGCAACAATAAGTCCTGCTGCGTCACAGTTAACGGCTCTTATCTTGTTTAATTTTTTTTGAGCTGAGGCAATAACATATTCCATCACTTTTTCATTTTCTATGATGTATTGATAAGGAATAACAGACTGAGCCAATAAGCACTTAAAGCTATTGAATGTTTTAGTTTCTTCTTCATCAGTTACTGAAATATTATTATTATCAATTGCAATGATCTGGGGAACACGACAAACATCGTCAGTAATCGCCTCAGAAAGCCCATAAACGTAATCGCACGATATTTTGTTGCTAGGATGCATATAATTTGAAAGTACAATAGGAGCACTGTCAGAGCGCCAAGGCGTCCCCGTTAACGCTAAACTAAATTTAGCCTTGTCCTTAATATTCAATATAATCTGTTCACCCCATGCATTGGCATTATCAATGTTAGAACCAGCACAATGATGGATCTCATCAAATATCACAAACACTCTATAACGTTCAAATAACTGCCAAAAACTCATATCAAGATACTGCAAGCTTTGATAAGTAAGTGACCTACCTTTAGCGCCAATTAAACCATCAAAACGTTCTTGAGTTCTTAAATGCAAACTTTCGCTAAAGTCTTTGGCTACTATTGAAGAAGGTGAAAAGCAAACCACTAAATCGACTAAGTCGTTCTTTAATAATAGATCTGACAACTCAGATGCCATCATCGTTTTACCTGCGCCTGGTGTAGCTAAAGCTAAAAAGTGGTTATAGCCATTTTGGTATCGTGTTAAAGCTAAATTAATACACTCAGCTTGCCATTGTCGTAATTTCATAAGTCTCTTTGCTTTAATGATTTTAAATGAAGGGGTAAATAATCTGTCCAAACATACACGGGGAACGCTATCCCTTTGTATGTAAAAATAGATCTAATAGGTCGGTTTTCATTAGCTCATCGGTATTTTCTTCAAGAGTAAATTGCATATCAATTAAATGCAGAAGTGCAGAAATATAATTTCTTGAAGTAAAATATATAAGTTTTTTAATAATCTCTTTAGTTTTGTGATCACAGCTTTGCAATAACTTAGCTAAATCATCAAGCTCAGAGTTTTTGAAATTATTAATATCACTAGTTGCCAACAATTTAATATCATGATCTATCGATTCAACAATACACACTTCTTGTATTTGTTTAATAAATTCTCTCTTATCCAAATTGATAACTCCCTAAAAATATTACGAATGATATGTTATGCTAATTACAACTGAGGTTTATCCTCTTGTTGTGATAGCCCTATCTTCTTACGCTCTTTTAGTATCGACCATAGGTAGCGGGTTAAGAGCCTTCCTTCGGGAAGGCTCACTTCTTCCTATACCGCTAAACCTACTTATATTCACAAAAAAACACCAACTTGATTTCGTAACAAAAACAAAATAGTCTTATTACATAGTTTTAATTTGGAGTTTATTATGGTCGTTCATTTAACTGAATCAAAACACGGTGGTAAGCGTGAAAACGTAGGAAGAAAAGCCAAACGAGGAAATACAGTCGTTAAGAGAATTCCAGAAAAGTACCTTCAAACAGTTAATAACTTAATGGACTTTTTAGAATCTAACGAAAGTAAATATCCGTTAGAACATATAGAGGAAACAATAATGACGGTACTGCACAATAATTATTAGCTCTGTTTAATGTTTCTAGGCTATACCACATCACTTTTAATGCATTGTGGTCAGTGTTGTTATTATTAATAGCTGTCGATTTTTGCTGTCACTAGTCATCCTATTTCATTTTGATATCACAATTCAGGAGTAAATAATGTCGCGCTTGAATTTCAATAATAACTCTATTTAATGGATGTTTAACCGATATTAATTGTCGACATATGGAAGGGTATTCACGAATATACCGAGTTTTCGTTATTACTTTACAGCTTAAATTAACTAATTTAATACGATATTTAGACGCTTTCTTAAATGAAATAACATCGTTAATATCAACATAATCATCGTATATTTCTTTTGGCATCGGAAAAATTGAATCACCGGTTTCTTCATCTACTTCTAAACGTACGCGGTGTGGGAGCTTTCCCATGTTTGCATCACAAATACTAAACTGAGTTTTCAGATGATTTAAAAGAGCAATTGATCCCATTTCCCGTATATCAACATCCATTGTGTTTCATTAGACCTTCAATCGCTCTTATCTTCCCTAAAATCTTTGTATTGTTATCTCTCGCAACATTGTACTGAGGCTGTATGTCATCAACCAATTCTGGAAACTCAGAATAAATTTCTTTATAAGCCTCTGTTTCACCAATATTTAATAATAACTCTGCTTTGTAGAGATTTAACTTCGCGGCTAACGTGTTCTGTTTAGTATCGTCTGGAAACGGTTTTATAGTGACATCACTTCTTGTGCTTTCAGTTAAGGCATTAGCGTCAAACAAATCGGTTTTAATAAATCGAGTTAACCCCTTAATATTGGAAGACTTCTTGTTCAGCCATCCTTTTTTTACTAACTTTAAAAGTTCAGCATACAGTTTTTTTTCTGACCTGAGCCGGCTCTAAAGAATCATCGTTTTTTAATGTAATATAAGATGACCGGACTTCGCTTGTGGTGAAGTTATCAAAGTTTGGCGCTTTAATAATTTTTGCCACTAAAACATCTATTTTCAAAGCGAACTCCTAAAGTATACTCAAATTATTTTTATTTGCTCCGTTAGCGGAGCAAATTTAAGCTTTTTATCTGTGACAATCAAGCTCCGTTATCGGAGCAAGATAAGTCATGAATATTGTTGGAAAAAATATAAGAGCGATCCGAGAGCATAAAGGATGGACTCAAGAAGTACTTGTAGCGAAGTGCAACCTCATCGACTGGAAAATTAGCCGTAGCACTTTAGGTAAAATCGAGTCAAATGTTAGAAGGGTTACTGATATTGAAGTAAAGCAAGTAGCACAAGCTCTCAACGTGTCTATTAGTGAGCTATTTACACCTGTAGGCTGACATAAAGTGCTACTCGACAAAAACTATAATACTTTCTAGTTGCCTTTTTCAGCAGGGAATAGGCAGCCCATCGTTAGTAATTTCAACAATATTTCGGCAATTTTTAGCCATAATCTGACATTGTCTTTTGTGGAATCATAGTCATGTTCAGGGTATTCTAACCAGAAATCGCTATATGTTTGAGGGGCTTCTGTAAGCTCATAGCAGGCGGTGGGCTTGCAGCCATAGTCTCTTGTTATAAGCCTCGTAATAGAGAAGTCATAGAATGATAGTATTTCTTATATTAGCTATTATCAACATTACGAGTTAATTCTATTTCAACACTTTCTAACAGAGCTGAAACTCTCTTTAATGAATTTTTTGTGAATTTTTTACTTGCTGTCTTCTTTTTGTACAGTAAAGAGTGAGAAGCCTTTGCAAAAGTGAACTGAGCTAAAGTCATTATTTGTATTTCAGCTAATAAATCTATAGAGTTTTTAGCTTCTGAATCTGATTGTACAGAGGTTTTTATAATTTTATGTGTTGATGAATTATCACTTAGACTATTCAAATAATTAGGTTTATACGTTCTTTCAACATTAAAATTTCTTTCTACAATACGCTCTATAGTTGGTATATCTTTTTCGAAAACAGTAACAATCCGTAAACCAATCAAATCTTGAATCTCAGTTAAAGAGGTTACTTTCGATTTTATTCTGATAATTTTTTCAACAAGAGACTCCCAATTTTTGATTCTGCACTGTGGACTAAATGCTAAAATATCGTCAACATAGTTAAGTTTTTTGCTTAATAATGAATAGAGATCATTTGATACTTTTG
>Ga0308012_10000096_pt1 | contig 54856 bp, 71 predicted proteins | sample Neamet179_FD_203133 | JGI IMG/M metagenome (GOLD analysis project Ga0308012, IMG submission 203133) | Marine microbial communities from water near the shore, Antarctic Ocean - #179 | ecosystem: Environmental > Aquatic > Marine > Unclassified | place: Southern Ocean | collected 2014-07-25 | reverse complement strand
CATTCCCTTTGGCGATCCAAACATGGAAATCCGCAAAGATAACCCCGCAGCACGAAAGTCCTTCAGAGCAAGGCACAAGTGCGACACCGCAACTTCAAAATTAACGGCCAGGTATTGGTCCTGTAAAAATTGGTAAAGGAATAACTATGCCTAACATGATGAAAAAAGATGACAAGAAAATGGGTAAAATGGCTGGTGGTTACATGAAGGGTGGCATGGTTGGCAAAAAGAAGATGGCTAACGGTGGTATGGCTCCTAAGAAGAAAATGGCTGGCGGCGGCATGGCAGCTAAGAAAAAGAAGTAGTCACATGAAATGCCCTCACTGCAATGCTGATTTAATACATGGCGGAGACCATGATGGCGAGGATGAGGATGATTACCTTATCGTTAGCAATCACTCCTGCCCTGAGTGCCAGACCTATGTCCTAGTCTACTTTCCTAAAGACTACCGACCAGAAATGGGGAATTAGAAATGTCTTTATACGAAAACATGAATAAACAGCAAAAGTCTGGCAAAAGCCGCACTAAGAAAAAGTCAACAATAAGCCCTAAAGCTTATGCGGATATGAAAGCTGGTTTCCCTAATTCTAAAAAGAATAAAGCTAAAAAGAAGGGTAAATAGCATGGCTAAAGACAAACCTCATTATCTTCCTAACGGTAAACGTTACACTGGTCCTACCCATAAGACGGATGGCAAGTTGATGACGGGTACAAAACACACCACTAAAAGTAAAAACCTAAGTCATACTAAGAAGAAGGCTAAGGCGTAATGGCTGACGAAAAGCAATTAACCGATAAGCAAACTGTTTTCTTAGAAGCTCTTATGTCGGAAGAGTGCAAGGGCAGCATTAGGAAAGCTATGAACATAGCCAACTATGCTGAGACTACCTCTATTCATTCTGTGGTGTCTTCTCTCAAAGATGAAATCAATGAACGTGCGTCTACAATGTTGGCTATGAACGCCCCTAAAGCCGCTTGGGGAATGGTAGACGTATTAGATGACCCCGGTGCTATGGGCGCAAGGAACTCCATTGCAGCGGCTGCTCAGATACTAGACCGCACTGGTCTTGTTAAGAAAGAGCAAGTTGAGGTCAAGAATACGGGCGGTGCTATGTTTATTCTACCACCTAAGAATGCAGATTGAGTATTTGGCTAAATAAAGTCAGACCAAATAAGACTTCTAAAATACCATATGCTTACAAAGAGGCTGACGATGATCCGTTGGTACTTGTAGCAGATAAAGAAAAAGCCAGCTTAGTAGAAGACGCACTGGACTATCTTGAAGAAGGCCACTCCACTCGTAAGACTGCTGAGTGGCTCACTTCTAAGACAGGCGATAAGATAAGCCATCAGGGGCTAATATTCATTTGGAAGTCCCGGCGTGGTAAAGGCAGCGATAACCCCTCTAAGCGGCTCAAGGAGCTTGCTAAGGACAATCGTAAGCGGAAGCCTAAGACTTCAGAAGATAAGAAGCTTAGTGCAGCCAAACGCAAGCAGACTGACGCAAAGCGTAGACTTACTTTAGCGAAGAAGAAGCTGGACGCCTTAGAGCCTACTAAAGAGCTTAGTACAGCTAACCTCGATTTCTCCGTTATTGAGAGCCAAAAGCAGACGAAGGAGGTGGTCTTTTCTCCCAACGCTGGGCCGCAGACAGAGTTTCTGGCTGCTAGTGAGCGAGAGGTGCTATATGGTGGCGCTGCGGGTGGTGGTAAATCATTTGGACTACTTGCTGACCCAATGCGGTACTTTGATAATCCTAATTTTAGTGGACTAATACTTAGGAGAACTAACGATGAACTGCGGGAGTTAATTTGGAAATCACAAGAATTATACCTCAAAGCTTTTAAGGGAGCTAAGTGGGGCGAGAAGAAATCTCAGTGGACGTTCCCAAGTGGTGCAAAACTATGGTTTAGCTACTTAGACCGGGACCAAGACGTTCTTCGTTATCAGGGACAATCCTTTAGTTACATAGCTGTAGATGAATTGACTCAGTACCCCTCAGAATTTTGCTGGAATTATTTAAGAAGTCGCTTGAGAACTACCGATACAACTCTACCAATCCACATGAGGGCCACTACAAACCCCGGCGGAATTGGGCATGGATGGGTAAAACGCGCCTTTATTGACCCCTCTCCAGCCAACACAAAGTTTGTGGCTAAAGACATACAGACGGGTAACGACCTAGTCTATCCTGATGGGCATGAGAAAGCTGGGGAGCCACTGTTCTACAGAAGGTTCATACCAGCCAGCCTTAAAGATAACCCCTACCTGATGGAGGGCGGTCAGTACGAGGCCAACCTACTATCCTTACCTGAAATGCAGAGGAGACAGCTTCTTGAAGGCGATTGGGCAGTTGCAGATGGTGCAGCGTTTTCTGAATTTAGGCAATCTACGCACGTTATTGAACCGTTTGATATACCGGGTAACTGGCGCAGGTTTCGTTCATGTGACTACGGATATAGCTCTTATAGTGCTGTGCATTGGTTTGCTATCGATCCAAACTATAGCACCTTAATAAACTACCGAGAGCTATACCTTTCTAAGCATACAGGCAGAGACCTGGCTAAAGCTATTATTGCGGCTGAAGGCGAGGATAAAATCGACTACGGGGTCTTAGACAGTAGTTGTTGGCACAACCGAGGTCAGCTTGGGCCGTCCATAGCTGAAGAGATGATCTCACAAGGCACACGCTGGCGTCCTAGTGACCGTACCAACGGTGCAAGGGTAGCTGGTAAGAACCGCTTCCATGAAGTTCTCAAGGTAGATGAGGTCACTGGTATACCCGGCATTCAGTTCTTTAATACTTGCCGACAGATAATAGCGGATTTACCTGTAATACCTTCTGACCCCAGAGGCTCTGATGACATTGATCCTCGCTACGCAACCGACCACGCATACGACAGCGTCCGGTACGCGGTCATGAGCCGCCCTAGAGCCTTTTCACCGTTTGAATTGGGCCAAGGCAAATCTCCACAAGTCTGGCGTCCTGCTGACTCAACATTTGGATACTAAAATATGGCCTTAATGGACAAACCACTTCCCGATGACATCACCGATTCCGACATTGCAGTACCATTAACTGAAGACGGTGACGTTGAGGAAGAAAACCAGAGCTATTCTGGTGCAGTATCTTTTATTAAGTCTCAGTACAGGCGCTCTAAAGACGCCCGTTTATCGGATGAAGAGCGTTGGTTAGCCGCATACCGCAATTACCGTGGTATATACTCTTCTGCTGTACAATTTACCGACACTGAGAAGTCAAAAGCCTTTATTAAGGTTACCAAAACCAAAGTCTTGGCTGCATATGCCCAAGTTGTAGACGTTTTGTTTGCAGGATCGAAGTTTCCGATAGGTATTGAGGCCCGTCAGTTCCCTAATAATGTAGCTGATGCCATATCCTTTGATCCCAGCGCCCTGACTTCAGAGAATGTTAAGGAAAAGACCGGAGTAGACTACACACCAAAGTCTTCCATAGTACGGCCCGACATTGCTAGGGATTTAGGTCTGTTTAAAGACGATCTGAAAGAGGTCGAGGACCAGTTAGAGCTAGGTGTAGGCAAAACACCAGAGTCCATCACATATGAGCCAGCCAAACGTGCCGCTCAGAAGATGGAAAAGATGATGCACGACCAGTTAGATGAGACTGATGCACCTAAACACCTGAGATCGATAGCTTTTGAGTGCTGTCTCTTCGGTACAGGCGTATTTAAAGGTCCATTTGCCCATGACAAGGAGTATCCGCGCTGGGATGAAGACGGAAACTACACACCTATATTCGAAACCATCCCTAAGATGGAATATGTGTCTATTTGGGACTTTTACCCTGATCCAGACGCCCGAAACATGGGTGAAGCTGAGTTTACTATCCAAAGACACCGTTTAAACCGTACACAATTGCGTAATTTAAAGAAAAGGCCACATTTTAGGGACGAAAGCATAGAAATAGCCTTAGAATACGGTGCAGACTACACCAGAGAGTACTGGGAGGACGCGCTAGAGGACGATTCAGTCAATTCTGACATGGATAGGTACGAAGTTCTTGAATATTGGGGCATTTTAGACGCTGAATTGGCTAAAGAAGCCGATATAGAGATACCTAAAGAACTACGCAAAAAGGACGAAATACAGGTCAATATATGGGTTTGTAACGGTCAAATCCTCCGTTTAGTGCTAAATCCCTTCACTCCGAGCCGTATTCCGTACCTTGCAGTGCCATATGAGCTAAATCCGTATTCATTCTTTGGTATTGGCGTTGCAGAGAATATGGAAGACACCCAGCTTCTCATGAACGGCTTTATGCGTATGGCTGTAGATAACGGCGCTTTATCTGGTAACTTATTGATTGAAATAGATGAAACCAACTTAGTGCCAGGACAGGATTTGTCCGTTTACCCAGGTAAGGTCTTTAGACGCCAAGCAGGTCAAATTGGTGCGGCAATACACGGCACTAAGTTCCCGAACGTATCCCAAGAGCTTCTAATGATGTTTGATAAGAGCCGACAGCTTGCAGATGAAGCTACAGGCATTCCTTCGTACTCCCACGGCTCTGGCGCGGTTGGCGGTGCAGGTCGTACTGCGTCTGGCATGTCCATGTTGATGGGCGCAGCGGCACAGAACATCAAAGCGGTTGTTCGCAACATTGATGACTACTTGCTGTCTCCGTTAGGCAAAAGCTTATTTAGTTTTAACATGCAGTTTAACTTTGACAAAGAATTTATCGGAGACCTAGACGTTAAGGCCCGTGGCACAGAAAGCCTGATGCGGAATGAAGTTCGCAGTCAGCGTTTGCTACAGTTCATGCAGATGACTGCTAATCCTTCGATGGCTCCCTTTGTGAAGTACGATTACATCTTACGTGAGCTAGCGTCTTCAATGGACCTTGATGAAGATAAGATACTAAACGATCCACGCGAGGCAGCTATCCAGCAAAAGATGATGGCTGAGATACAGGCCCTGATGCCAGAGCAACCTCAACTGCCACCTGAAGGCGCACCACCCGGCGCACCCAGTCCTCAAGACCCTACGGGTAATGGCAATGGCAACATAGCTCCCGGCGCTGCCCCTGAACCCGGCGCACCCGGCTTCACAGGTGCTGGCGGCGGTGACAATGGAGGGCAACCTGCTGCACCTCCTCAAGGGGTAGTACAATAAATGGATAAAGAATTTTACCGCGCAATGTTGGCGTTTGTTAATGACAAGAAGCAAATGTCGCTCTTGATCGAATACACGCTGGGTAAGATAGCCATGCTGCATCAACAGTTAGAGACTACTAAGGACCATACCCGTGTCTTAGAAATCCAAGGCTCAATACAGGAACTTCGCCGCTTTAGAACTTTGCGAGATGAAGTCATTGCAGGAGCTAAATAATGGACGCAATCACTCGCCATCACTTTAAGAATATTGCAGAAGGTAACACCGTTGAGAATGAAGACGGAAGCCTCTCAACTGTTAAAACAATAGGGGTAGAGATTGATGGGCGGGAGGTTCTTATACCAACCGTTTGGAACGGAGAAATCGTTAGTGATAAAAAAGCTAAAGCTAACGCACTAGACAGTGGGATTGATTGGCCCAGCGCAGACGCCACTGCTGAAGGTAGGCAAGCTTTAAAAGATTTCGATACAGAAATACATAAAGCGATGAACGACCAAACAACTGTGGAAGAAGCCTTAAAAAAGTTAAAAGTTGCTGACCGTAATAAAGACGTAAACATCACCCTCCCAGAAGATGCTGCCCTTATGGACCCTATCTATCTGGGGATGCCAGAGGGAACTACTATGGAGGACGGCCCTGGAACGGGTCTACGCTTAACAGGAGAGACTTTCCCTGACGGCGCTCCCATGTGGGAAGTCATACCGAAAGAAGACACTGGGCCATCTCCTCTAGCTGTGGCTACAAGTGAGCGCCCTAAAGAACGCCCTTCCCCTGAATACTTTGCGGAACAAGAAAGGCGTTTGGCTGAAAGTCAGCAACAAGAATTTGAAGATCATAAGGCGCAAATGCAATACGAAGAATACGTTCGAGTTTTTGGAGAAGATGATCCACCCACCCAAATTGCAGAGAACGAATTTGCACCCGGTGGATTAGCAACTGCCCGAAAAGGCATCACAACAAAAGAGGGCAGAGACATGGCAAATAAAAAATATCAGCGGGATGATAGTGACGCAGACACTAATAAGGATGGCACTGTTTCAACCCGTGAAGGCGAAATTGAAGATGCGAAAAAAAAGAATGAGATTGTAGAGATGTCTCACGGTGGAATGATGAGCGGCCTAATGGGCGGAATGATGGGATACGATGAAGTCTCTGGCAATCCTATTCCTATCGGGTCCAACCCTGAGAATGTTCGTGATGACATTGATGCCAAGCTGTCTACTGATGAGTATGTGATGCCAGCCCACGTTGTTAAATGGCATGGCCTGAAACAAATCCAGATGATGCAAGCTGAAGCCGAGATGGGTCTTATGTCTATGCAGATGGACGGTTTAATTCAAAGTGAAGATACTCCTGAAGCCGAAGAGGTTGAGGAAGAAGAAATCGAAGAGTCCGATGAGGACATCGATGTAGAAGTCGCTACTTTTAAAGTAGACGATAAATTGGATGACTCTGATGAGATTATTGAGATTTCACCGAGGATATCAGACATGCCGCTAATGCAAAAAAACAAATATTCATTCGCGGTTTAACTTGGACACCCAGCTAGTCTGGACCCAGAAGAGGTACTAATGAGTAATACAAAATATAGACGCGCTGCTGATGAAGATACTGAATTATCATACGCAGAAGAAATGGCACAAGCAGCCCCTGAACCAGAATTAGATGCTGAAGAGGAATCCTATAAAAAACGCTACCAGGATATCCAGCGCCACATCCAAACGGTTCGAAATCAAAAAGATGAAGAGATTTCACAAGTTCAGCAACAACTGGACGCTGCAACTAGGAAACAGATTAAGTTTCCAAAGACCGATCAAGAAGTTGAAGCTTGGGCTAATCGTTACCCTGATGTAGCGAAGATCGTGGATACAATTGCTGCTAAAAGAGCTAACGAGGTCTTAGCGAAGGGCGAGGCACGTTTAGAGCAAGTAGAGAAATTCGAGCAAAGCATAAATCGCAAAGGCGCAGAAAACCAATTACTGGAAATGCACCCCGACTTTGCAGCCATACGCGCTGACCCTAAGTTTCATGAGTGGGTTTCTATGCAGCCTTCTGCTATGCAAGACAGCGTCTACAAGAATAACACAGACGCAATCTGGGCCTCTCGCACAATCGATTTGTATAAGTCAGATAAAGGAAGCCGTAAGAATACGCGCTCCGCAGCACAGGCTGTAGGACGTACTTCCTCCTCCGCGCCCAGCGCAGTAGGCAAGGCAGCTTTCTCTGAGAGCATGGTCAATAAAATGTCGATCCAAGAGTTCGAGTCTAACGAGAAAGCTATTGATGCTTCCCGTGCGGCTGGTACTTTTAGTTATGACGTTTCGGGCGGCGCTCGTTAACTTTTAATAAAGCAATCAACTATTGCTTTAACTAATTCGATGTGCTATAATGAAAGCATTGAATAACAACGGTTTAGGACACTTCTTAGTATACCTTAAACCACCCGATCCAGATAATACTACAAAGTCCACCAGCAAGTTTGGAACCGTTTCGGCGCTACTCTAAATAAACTGACACTATTGTTCATTGTCTGATTTAGCTGCTTCTAGCTTTTCAATCCCACTTAATAAAGAGCCGAGTAAATTCGGATACCTCGATAGGTGTGTATTCTGCGTAGAAGTAAATCCCCAGCCATTTCATTCAAAGGAAAAACTAATGGCATTTCAATCAGCACCCGGTCACGGGTCATTACCAAACGGCAACTTCAGCAGTGTAATTTATAGCAAAAAAACTCAAAGTGCTTTTCGCAAAGCTACTGTTGTAGGCGATATTTCGAATTCGGACTATTTTGGAGAAATTTCCTCTTAACCACTTTTGGGAGCTTCAGGAAGTAATTCCTGTCGAAAAACTAGGTGAATTGTCTGGGACACCCTAATGCGTAATGGCAAGGGCAATCAGCAGCCAAGCCTCGAAAGAGGAAGGTTCAACGACTATCTGTGGAAACAGAGTAGAGCCAAGCGGCTCGAAGCGCCTAGCCCCTAATCTTTCTTAAATATTAGGGTGATAATATAGTCTTCTCTGCATTGATAAAATGCAGCAGTTCATAAGAGAACGGACAGATAACTAGCGAAATCTGTCGAAAGTAATGCAAGGTGATACCGTAAGAATTATCAAAGAACCTGAAATTTCCGTTAGCGCATATTCGCGTGGAACAACAATCAGTCCACAAGATTTGGACGATGAAGACTTCTCATTAGTCGTAAATAAAGCGAATTATTTTGCTTTTAAGATTGACGATATTGAAGAAGCGCACTCTTAATATAATGGGAGCTTTAGGGAGTAATCCCTATCGAAGAATTAGTTGAATTGTCTGGGACACCCTACCGCGTAGTGGCGGGGGCAATCAGCAGCGAAGCCTTGAAAGAGGAACGTCCAACGACCATCCCGAAAGGGAGTAGAGCCAAGCGGCTCGAAGCGGCTAACCCCTAGAAAATCTAGGGTGATAATATGGTCTTCTCTGCATAGTAATATGCAGCAGTTCATAAGAGAACGGGCAGATAACTAGCGCCATCTGTCGAAAACATGGCATGTAAACTTTATGCAACTAGCAACTGACCGGGCAGCTTATCGTTTAGCTGACCAATTTGACCAAGACGTTCTTGGTTATCTTTCCGGTTACAAGCAATCTACAATCCACGCTTCAGCAAATGCGCTGAACACTACAGCCCGTGGCGATAAAGCTGTTACCACTGCTGGTGACAATGAGCTTTTGGCAACTATGCAGCTAAGGAAAGATAGTTTTTCAAACATTACTACTTCTTCGGCTGGTAACCACTCAATCCCAGTTGCAGCGCGTCTTCCCGGCGCTACTGCACTTCCAACCGCAACAGCTTCTCCAGCGATGGTAGTTGCCCGTATGAAACGCCTGATGGATCAGCAGCAAGTTGATACAAATGGTCGTTGGTTGGTTGTAGACCCTGTATTTATGGAACTCCTCGCAGACGAGGACTCACGTTTCATGAATTCAGACTTTGGCGAGTCTGGTGGTCTCCGTAATGGTTTGACTGTTAAGAACCTTCACGGCTTCCGCGTCTATACCTCAAGCAATTTGCCAGCAGTAGGTCTAGGCGCTGGAAAAGCAGGTTCGGCTAACCAGCTAACTGATTTCGGAGTTATAGTTGCTGGTCATGACTCAGCAGTTGCTACCGCAGAAACCATCTCGAAAACGGAAATCTACCGTGATCCAGACTCATTCGCGGACATTGTTCGGGGAATGCAAGTATACGGTTCGAAGATTCTTAGACCAGAATCTATTGTAACTGCAATGTATAACGCCGCGTAGGTAAAGTAAAGGAGATCAATCTATGTCACTAGGTGATAACACATTAGCTGCTGCACGGGGTTCTTCCTCGCGTGGGCGCTCACCCTACATGGTTCAAACTATTGTAGACTACGCAACAGCATTGACTGATAAAGGTTCTGCACTTGCAGCAAACGATATCATTCCTTGTATTGCGGTTCCAGCCGGGACACTCATTTTAAACGCAGGTATCCAAATTGATACCGTGGCCTCTTCAGGTACTACTACACTTGATTTGGGTACAGGCGTTGACGTTGATTGTTTCGTAGACGGCTTTGACGCCGACAGTGGTACAGCGGCTGGCACATTTGCTATCCCCGCCGCCGCTTATAATCCTCTGATGGCTGTGGCAGCCGAGACTATCGACATCAAACTTGCCACACAGTCAGGTACTGCTTTGACTACTGGTAAGGTTCGCGTCTTCGCGCTTCTTATGGACGTAACCGATACAGGTCACTCTGTAGCGACTGAAGTAGACCGCGATTACTTAGCATAAAACTTATGGGGCTGGCTTCACCGCTGGCCCCATTCCTCTGTCTGAAAGTTTGACATGCCATCAACGTACATCAGTTTATGTAATCAAGTCCTTCGCCGCCTAAACGAGGTGGAGATAATCGATGGTGAGTTTGGAGCATGTACAGGCGTACAAGCCCTAGTTAAAGATGCGGTGAAAGCTTCCGTATCTAAGATAAACCAATCTGAGTTCGAATGGCCTTTCAATGCGGCTGAAGAAACAGACACCTTAATAGTTGGTCAGGAAGAGTACTCTTGGCCCACCTTCTTTAAGGTAGCTGATTATAACAGTTTTCAAATACAGGCTGACACTACTTTAGGTGTGAGCTTTACCACCTTGAGATTCTTAGAGCGCGATGAGTACTATTCTAGGTATCGTGATACCGACAACGCTTCAGGCGCAGCAGGTATTGCAATTCCTCAGTTTGTATTCCCCTCTCACGGCAACGGATATGGCGTTAGCCCTTCTCCCAACAAAACCTATTCTCTAAAATTTAGATACTTTCAAAATCATTCTGACATTACCAATTTTGATGATGTTACCCGTATTCCCGATAGCTATGACACCGTCTTAATTGATGGTGCGCTTTATCATTTGTATATGTTTAAAGATAACATTGACGCGGCCCAAGCTTCGTATGGAGCTTATGAGAAAGGCATTAAAGACCTACAATCTTTGTACATTAATAATTATCAGTCTGTTCGAGATACGAGGGTTAACTTTTAATGCCTGACCAGATTCAGAGTTTCAAACTAATCTGTGCGGGTGGTCTTAATTCCAATGAAAACCATTTGGATTTATCGGATAACAGTCCTGGTGCAGCCTCACGTATGCTAAACTTCGAGCCATCTCTTTTTGGCGGTTATCGGAGAGTAGAGGGATATAAAGAGTTTGATCCTGACTTCGGCATTGTTACAGTCGCTGGCTCCGTAACTGGCGATGGTAAAGTCCTTGGTCTTGCAATATTCAAGGATGACGTAACAGGCGGTACTACCATAATAGCAGCCCGAAAAGATGCGGGTGCGGCTACTTACTCATTCTATTTCTACACGGCTAACATAGGCTGGAGAAAGTATACACTAAACCACTCTGCTTCCCGTGCGATGACCGCTAACGGCCTTACCGTGAATAGGCTACGCCACGTTCAATTTAACTTTGGTACAGGCAATAAAATTGTTTTTGTAGACGGTGTTAATGAAGCGATTATCTTTGACGGGGCGCACTGGTGCGAGATCAAAAGTGGGAACTCAGGTGGCTACACAGCAGGTACATCCCATAATAATGGTAGCGGTACGGCTGGTGGAGCCTTGGCTTTAAATGCCCCTGCTTTAGTAGACGTTTTTGAAAACCACTTATTCTTGGCAGGACATGCCGCTACAGGCGCAGCAATTGCTCACTCCGCACCAAACGATCCATATACGTGGACTAGCGCAGCGGCGGCGGGACAAATTGCGGCTGGCTTTGACGTAGTTCAAATAAAACCCTTTCGAGATAACCTATTTGTCTTTGGTAATAAGAATATTAAGAAGATTACCGTTACGGCCTCTAATGCCTTTGCCCTAGAAAACGTGACAACCAACATTGGCTGCGTGGCTCCCGATAGCGTACTCGAAGTCGGCGGCGATCTTATGTTCCTAAGCCCTGATGGCTTCAGACCTGTTGCGGGTACTTCTAGGGTTGGAGATATTGAGCTTGAAACTCTGTCTAAGCCAATTCAGTCCACTCTAGTTGACCTTATTAAGAACGAAGACATGGACGCGCTGATAGGAGTGGTTATCCGCTCTAAGAGCCAAGTGCGTTATTTAGTGACCACCACAATAGGCAACACTGTTCAATCGGCTAGCGAGAGTGTTGGCATCATAGGTGGCCTTACAAACTCCAGTGGTTCTATTGAATGGGAATTTGGTCAGCTACTAGGTATCAGAGCATCCTGTTGTACGTCAGATTATGTAGGCACTGAAGAGCTTATCTTACATGGAGATCATGATGGCCGGGTTTTCAAAAGCGAGAATGGGACTTCATTTAATGGCGCTAATATCGTTTCAGTTTACTCCACCCCTTATTTAGACTTCGGTGAGACTGAGCAAAGAAAAACTCTGCGTAAAATTAATACGTTTGTACGGGCAGAAGGCCCTTTTGAGATGAACTTAGCGGTGGATTATGATTGGGGTGATTACAACACAGCAGTCCCAATTACCTACACTCAAGCATCCGCAGGAGCGCCCACCACCTACGCAGGTCGAGGCGTGACCTACAACGGCGCAAACATCGTTTATGGCGGTGCATCAAAGCCCGTAATGACCTCAGACATTCAAGGTAGCGGCTTCTCAGTTAGAGCCACCTTCGTGACAGACGGGCAATCAGAACCATTCAGTATTCAGGGCCTAGTCTTTGAATTTAGTGCAGCCGGGAGAAGATAGACTATGGCAGGGTATGTAAGACAATCAGCCGCGAGTATAGTTAACGGTACAGCCATTACCGCTGCGCCTCTAAACGCTGAATTTAACCAAATTTTAGCTGCCTTTAATGCTACTAGCGGCCACGGCCATACGGGTAATGCGGGTGACGGTACTAAAATTGCTTTGGCAACATCAGTAAGCGGCTTCCTGCCTCTGGCAAATGGTGGGGTAGCAGGTAAGAATAATTTAACAAACAGCGTACCGGGGGTTGGGGACGATAGTGCAGACGGCTATGCGCCGGGTTCTATATGGACAAATTCATCCACGGGTCGTGTATACATCTGCGTTGGTAACAACAGTGGCGCAGCGGTATGGCGTGAGATTGTCCAAGTCACCAGCGGTAACGCAATTATTCCAGCCGCTAACAATACAATTGATTTAGGTAATACATCCACAAGATTTCAGGATTTGTTCCTTTCAGGTGGAATTGCAGCCGCTGGTAACGTAGCTGTTGGTGGCACTTTAACTATGACAGGCGCTACGGCGCTTAACTCTACGCTTACTGTTACAGGTGTAACCGCCTTAAATGGCGGTCTGACGATGGACTCGAACAAATTTACCGTTGCCAATGGCACTGGAAATACGGCTATTGCTGGCTTGCTCGCCGTCACAGGGGCCACTGCCCTTAACGGCGGCTTAACGATGGACACTAACGCCTTCACTGTGGCCAATACGTCAGGAAACGTGGCCACAGCAGGTACGCTAGCAGTCGCTGGCACATCAGCCTTCACGGGCGCTATAACGGCTGACGCTGGCGTGGTCGTAGACAACATAACCATCGATGGAACAGAGATTGATCTATCCAGCGGTGACCTAACAATTGACGTTGAGGGTGACATACTCTTAGACGCCAAGGGTGGAGATATATTCCTACAGGCGGATACTGCTACATTTGGCTCGTTAACAAACAATTCGGGTCAGCTAATTATTAAGTCAGCTACGACTACCGCCGCTACATTTGCTGGGGCTAACGTAGACTTCGCTGGCACTGTAGATGTTACTGGTGCGGGTACGTTCGATAGCACCCTGGCAGTAACTGGAGTTCTTAGCCCTGCCACGCACTTAGACATGCCTGATAATGCAAAAATCAAAGTAGGTACAGGTGATGATTTAGAGATTAGCCACGATGGCACTAACTCTTTTATAGCCAACAAGACAGGCATTCTAAAAGTATCCACCGAAACATCTGGCGGTGCAGTTCTTATTGGTCACACAACGTCTGAAGTCACAATTGGCGATAACCTAACTGTGGCAGGTAACCTCACGGTTCAAGGTACGCAGACGGTTGTGAATAGCGTTATTATGAATGCTCAGAACGCTGTTGTATTCGAGGGCGCAACAGCAGACGATCACGAAACCACTCTTACAATTGTTGATCCTACCGCAGACCGCACAATTAACCTTCCAAACCAATCTGGCACACTGCCATTACTAGCGGCGGCGAGTAACGCTACAATAACTGCTACCCCCGCAGAACTGTCGATTTTGGACGGTGATACGTCTGCCATAGGCACAACTCTTGCAGACGGTGATCGTGTAGTTGTCAATGACGCGGGGACCATGAAACAGGTCGCTATGAGCGACATTAACAACTATATGCAGACGAACTTAAACACGCAAGCAAATCTGACTACAGTTGGTGCTTTGGATGCGGGTACAATTACTAGTGGCTTTGGTGCAATTGACAATGGTGCGTCTTCTATAACGACTTCTGGGACGATTAACTTTGGTAGCCTAGCGGATGGCACTATCACAATCACGGGCTTCGTTGACGAAGACAATATGGCAAGTAATTCAGCCACATTAATTCCTACCCAACAATCTGTAGAAGCTCGTATCCAAGCGGTTAATGCCACTGCTAACAACATTGCGGGACTCACAGCATCTGCCGCAGAATTGAATATCTTAGATAATGCCACCCTGACAACAAACGAAATAAATATCTTAGACGGGTCTGCTACTACTCAGGCTACAGTCACGCTGCAAGCCACAGACGGCGTTGTCATCAGTGATGCGGATGTGATGAAACAGGCTCTTGTATCAGATTTTGATACATTTATGGCGTCCACTACGAAGACTCTGACCAATAAGACTTTGACAGACCCTATACTTAATGGATCAATTTTTACAGCCTCGAATGCTGCCCTTAACTTAGCGCCAAATGGCACTGGTAAAGTAGTTGTAAAAGGTAACACTAACTCAGCCTCAATCGTATTTAACTGCGAGAGTAACAGCCACGGGCAAACAGTCCAAGCACAACCGCACTCCGCTAGTGCTACAAATACTATGCTATTACCAGAAGGTTCTAGCTCAACTTTATTGTCACGAGTATCTACAGATACACTCACAAACAAAACTCTTACATCCCCTAAAATTAACGAAAATGTAGCGGTAACTTCAACAGCCACAGAAATAAACGCATTGGATGGTATTACTGCTGTTGTAGGTGAGTTAAATTCACTAGACTTAGGTAGCACAGGGACAGGTACAGCTATTGCATCTAAGGCTGTTATACTGGACGGAAGCAAAGACTACACAGGTATTAATGATCTAACCCTAACTGGAGAGTTAGTTGCAGCTACACTAGATATTAGTGGTGCTATTGATGTAGACGGGACAGCCAACCTTGACGTTGTAGACATCGATGGCGCTGTAGATATGGCGTCCACTCTACAGGTCGATGGCGTAGCAACCTTTACAGCAGTTCCAATCGCAAATGCTGGCCTATCAGTCAAAAACGGAAGTACTTCGGGTGGCTTTGTACAGTTCTTCGAGTCTGGTTCAAGTCCCTCAAACGTCAAAGTAATCGCCCCTGCATTAGGGGGTGACATCTCAGTAACTCTGCCAACAGCCGCAGGGATTTTAGCAACGATAGACGATGCAACTGCTTTAAGCATTGCATTAGGATAAGGATAAAAAATGGCTAATCTTTTTAAGGTCGTAACAAACGCAACAATGCCAGGTACGGCTGGAACATCAGACGCTCTGTACACAGTGCAAAGTAACAAGGCCGTAATTGTTCTGGGTTTGGTATTAGCTAATGTTCATACGTCCCAAGTTACAGCCTCAGTCACACTTGTTAGTACAGTAAACCAAACAGGGGCTGCACAGAACGGCACTTCGTTCATTGTCAAAGATGTTGCAATCCCAGCGGGAAGCTCTCTGTCGGTTGTGGACGGTAAGATTGTGGCTAACGATTCAGACGTAATTAGAGTGGATTGCTCAGTCGCAGATAAAGTTTCAGCAACACTTAGTTACATGGAGCAAGACGTATAATGGCAGGTTATATAGGCACACAGGCTGTTAGTGTTAACACAACGTCAGCTACTATTACAGGCGATGCTAGTATTGGTGGTAATGTTACTTTAAATGATGGTTCCGCTGATGTTGATTTCCGTGTTGAATCAAATGGCAATGCTAATATGTTGCTGGTCGATGGTGGCGATGATCAAGTTAGAATTGGTAGAAGTGCTGACGTTGATGGATTTAACCTTGTTGTAGGTACTACTACTGCTGCGGGTGCTATAGCTGTTGTTGGTCGAGCTGATGACATAAGCCAAGTAATTTTTTATGAGGCTGATGCTAGTACAACCATTGGAAAAATAGATGCTAGAAACTCACTTTTTAATATTGGTGCAGTTGCAAATGTTCCAGTTGGAATTGTTGTAAACAACTCTCAGATGGCAACTTTTGGAGCCAATCATCTTACTATTGGAGACGGTAATCTAATAATCGGCACAGGTGGTCACGGCATTGATTTTGCTGCTACTGGAGATATTTCTGGTACAGGTAGTGAGCTACTTGATGACTATGAAACTGGTACGTTTCAACCTTCTGTTACTTTTGGTGGTGCAAGTAGTGGAGTCCAATATGTATCAAATAGAAGGTTTGGGATATATACTAAAATAGGAAATGTTGTCACTTACTTCGTACACGTAGAGCTTACAAACAAAGGTAGTTCGACAGGCGGTGCTAACATAACGGGGATGCCGTTTACAGCAACCAATGCTAATGGAAACCAGAACTATGTCCCTGGTTCATCATTTATTTCTTCTATGGCTTCTTTAAGTTCTAATTTAATGATCCGCTCACTATCTGGAACCACCAATTTAGATATATATCAAATTAACAGCAGCCACACATATTCGTCAGTAACAAATGCTAACTTCACTAACACAACGGGCATGCAGGTCAGTGGTGTTTATTTTGTATAATACCAAATTAACCCTGTGGGATAGCAGGGTCGGACAGTCCATAAAAGGAGATAAAATATGGCAAACGGTGAAATTTCAAAAATATTTGAATACGACAAAATTGAAGTTGTAAGCACTTGGAACATACAAGTTCGCCAAGCAACAAAGATCATGGAAGAAGGTTCAGACGGCTCATTAACTGAGCTTAGTCGTGCGTTTCACAGACACGTTCTTCAGCCTTTTAACTCAGTCAAAGCTGACGATGATAGTTGGACACATACCGCCACAGACATCTCTGGTGAAGCTGCATCTGTACAGGCAATAGCTACAGCGGCATGGACTGACGCAGTTAAGAACTCTTTTAAAGCAATGCGTGAAGCACAAGACCAATAACTAATTACCAGAGGAATAATCCTCTGTAATACGGCAAAATAATACTGCCACACTAAACCCCAAACTTAAAATTAGGAGATCGTAATGGGCAAAAATGACACCCCCACTATGACGTTAAATGGCGCAGAATATAACATTGCAAATCTCAGTGAGGCGCAGACTAATTTACTGTCCCATGTCACAGATTTGGACCGCAAGATTAAGTCCGTAGCATTCAATTTAGATCAATTGCGGATTGGGCGTGAAGCATTCGTAACTATGCTCTCCACGGCCCTCGAAGCACCCGCTGAAGCAGACGCAGCTTAAAAGAAGGATACCATTAAATGGCTGGCTATTTAGGCTCCACTCCCGTTCCACAAGCTACCCAGCACCGTGAGAGCTTCACCGCTACTGAAGGTCAGACCAGCTTTGCTACGGCTGGTTATACGCCTCAATTTTTGGACGTATACCTCAACGGCTCTCACCTAAGCCCTGCGGATTTTGTTGCGACCAACTCTAGTGATGTGGTGTTAGTCGTGGCTGCATCAGCAGATGATGTGTGTGACATTGTAAGCTATACACCATTTGAGGTGGCTGATGCTACGTTTACTGGTACTACTGCTGTGGATGTTGCTACTGTTGGTGGCACTCTTGCGGTTACAGGTGTAGTCACAGCTAATGGTGGTGCAGTATTTAATGAGGGTTCCGCTGATGTAGACTTCCGTGTTGAGAGTAACGGAAATGCTAATGCTATTTTTGTAGATGGCGGGGGCGCAGCCGTAGGCATTGGTGTTGTGCCTGAAGCGTGGGCTACATATAATCCTGTGTTGCAGGTTGGGTCGGCTAGTACAGCAGTCTATCAAACTGATGACCTAAACATTATGTCTAACGCCTACTTTATTGGTGGGGCTTGGAAATTTATAGCCAATGATACTGCCACTCGTTATCAGTCTGCAGGTGGAGAGCATGTTTGGTATAATACTGCTAGTGGTAGTGCTGATGCCACCCTTACTTGGGTGCAGCAAATGAAGATTAAAACTTCTGGCGAAGTCACTAAGCCATTACAGCCATCGTTCTATGCTGTGATGAGCGGCAATCAAACTGGATATAATGCCGCTAGTACTGGGGATCATACTCTTGTTTATAATGCCGAAGCCTACGATATTGGTAGTAATTTTAATACTTCGACAGGAAGATTTACTGCTCCCGTGGATGGCACATACCAATTCGTTGCAACAGCTTACTGCACTTCAGGCACTTCCATGACACAGGCGTGGTTTGTTGTAGGCACTGGAAGGGCGCAAGGCACAGACGTAGTTTATCAAAACGCAGCCACTGATTTTCCATATCAAGCATGTACAATAAAACTCGATGCGGGTGATGTTATTGGATGGCATCCTTATGTAAGTGGAAACAGTAACGCCACAATCCTCGCAAATAATTTTCACACTTGGTTCAAAGGAACACTTTTACATTAAGGGCGAAATAACCCGTCTTAAAGGAGACACAACATGGCAACAATAACACTTACAGTAGACGTAACGGACACAGAGCAAGCAATCTTGCTAAATGATCTGTTGAGCATAGACGGTTGGATACAGGGCGCAATAGATGGCAAAAAGAACAATTGCTGGAAGCGTATGCAGCAAGAGTGGGTCACTAAACTAATGAATGACTCAGACTTTACTGATGCTATTCCATCTAGTCAGGCAGACTTCGTAACACTGGTCACAGGTCGGTCAGACTACAAGACACGTACTGAACGTGATGCAGCATCAAGCATAGGATAAACAGACATGACCAAAGCAAGAACTAACGCCTCTGCATCACCAGCCGTAGGTCGAAATATGGTAATAAATGGGGGCATGGGGGTAGCCCAGAGAGCCGTGTCAATAACTGGCTTGGGTGCTGATGGTAATACATATAACACTGTTGATAGGTGGCAACTTGTTGCTAATGCCACTGCTGGTAGATTTACTATGTCTCAAACTGCCGATGGACCAAACGGCATTAGTGCTAATTGTTTAAAGCTAGACTGCACAACTGCTGATACATCTATTGCTGCGGCGGAATTGTTACGAATAACGCAAAAATTTGAAGGTCAAAATCTACAACGTATTGGTAAAGGTGTTGCTGGTGCAAAACAAATTACTTTAAGTTTCTACGTTAAAGCAAGTGCTGTTTTTACTTTTGGTGTTGAGTTGTTTGATAACGACAATAGCAGACAAATTACTAAATTATTTGATACTACAACTGATTGGGTACGACATAGTTTTGTTATCCCAGCAGATGTAGACGATGGTTCTAGTCCTTTTGCTGATGATAATGCACTAAGTTTGCAACTACAGTTTTGGCTTCACGCAGGTGCTACCTATACAAGTGGTACATTAAACACTGCATCATGGGCTAATTACACACAAGCAAACCGTGCCGCTGGCATAGACAGTTTCTTCAGCAACACTGCCAACAACTTCTTCCTGACAGGCGTACAGATGGAAGTAGGTCCAGTGGCTACAGAGTTTGAGCAAGAAGACATAACTACTACGTTATCTAAGTGCCAACGTTATTTTTATAGGCCAACCACAGCAAGTAATTTAACAGGGAACACTGCCTGTCAAGCGTTTAATGCGGGTGGAATAGTTGGCTCTTTTATCTACAAAGAAACAATGAGGGCTGCTCCAACTATTGCGTTATTTTCAACGGCTAACGGTACGGCTGGGCAGATACGCAAGACATCTGATGGAGCTACAACTGGCAGTGCCGCTGCAGCTAATATTGGTACAAATGGTTTTGGTTTTGTAACAGGCATGAGTAACTTAACATCAGGTGATCCTTATGATCTTACCTTTACAGCATCTGCGGAGTTATAATTATGAATAGTTCAATGACAATTGCAAATGCAAAGTACATACAATTTGCCAGTGTGAATTGTACGGTTCAAGCAACCATAGACGGGCAAGAAATGTCAGTCCCAATAGACCCAGATAATAAACACTACGCAGAGATACTACGCCAAGTTGACGCTGGCACACTAACAATAGCAGCGGCTGATTAATGGCGCAGGAAGATTGGCATCTTTCAAAATCCATCCCTGCAACTTTTGTACTGGCAATTATAGGCCAGACCATAGCCCTCGTTTGGTTTGTATCAGCCCTTAATAGCGATATTCAAACAAACGCCCGTGAAATTGTACGTCACGAAAACCGCTTAATAGCCCTTGAAAATATAGTCCAATCTCAGGCCGTCACTATGGCCCGTATGGATGAGAATATTAAGGCTATACGTGTAGCAGTAGAGAAAATGTCCATGCGGTAAAGGTGAAAAAATGATAGACCCAGTATCCGCTTTTGCCCTGATAAAATCAGGTATATCAGCAGGTAAACAACTACACTCAATGGGTAAGGATATTGCTTCTTTTTTTGATGCAGTAGATGGAGCCAAGGCAAACCACAAAAAGAAGAAGTCCTCAATATTCGCCTCTGCAAACGAAGAAGCGATGGACACTTTTATGCGGCAGCAACAGGCCATCGACTGTGAGGCCGAACTCAGAGAACTAATTACCCAGACCCGTGGCTATTCACAATATCAGGCGCTGTTAAACATCAGGCGAGAGATACGAGTAGAGCGAAAAGAAGAGGCTAGACTTGCAGTAATAGCCGCTCAAGAAAAACAACAGATGATCATGTCTGGGATAGCCATCTTCATCTTTATATCCTTAGTTCTAGTCTCTGGCGGTATGTATATGTGGTACTTAGGTTGGATAAAGTTTTGACTGAATTTGAACGGGTAGATGCCGACTCCAATGGTCTGATCGATCAGTATGAATTTGAGAAACATGCCCTTGACCTGGAGGATCGAAAAGAGCGAATTAAAGATGAAAACTCTAAGCGAGACCAACAACGCAAGATGATTTGGTTCGCACTATGGGGAATGCTTTTATACCCTTTTTCGATCATAGCAACGTCTTGGGGGGGCTTAACGCAAGCTACTGAAAGCCTGACCAGTATCGCTGGAATTTATTTTGTATCCGTGGCTGCTCTGGTGGGCGCATTCTTTGGCGTAACTAACATTGGTAAGAAATAACCCTTGCAAAGCAACTAGTTAAGTGTTATTATGTTTGTATAACTAAAGTATTAATAGGTACACATGGCCGTATACGTTAGACGGCTTCGTGAAGATGATCTTACTTCTGTATTAACTCTCTCCACTTGGCTGCATAAAAACTCAAGATACCAAAAATTTAACTTTAATGAAGATAAAGTAAAAGCCCTACTTTCTCAAAGCCTAGACACTAATTCAGACGTATATGTTTGTATCGCGTTAGAAAAAGGCTCCAATGAAATATTAGGTTATTTTCATGGATACGTTGATTACCACTACTTCAGTGATGAAAAGTATGCCGGGGAGTGGGCAGTTATTGTTGCCCCTGACCACAGGAAAAAAGCCCCAATAATATTAAAAACTATGATCTTAGATTTTGAAAAGTGGGCAATTAAAAAGGGTGCAGTAGAGATTTCCATCGCATCCAGCACTGAGGCTAGCGGCACTAGCTATAAAAAGTTTCTTCAACGAATGAACTACAGGGACGTTGGTTTTCTGTGCGTGAAAGGATAACAAATGAGCTTTAATAAAAAAACCACTGTAGTACAAAATACAGGTCTAGGTGATGATCAATATACCCAAATCCAAAAAAATCAGGGTGATATCGATGATAACCTTAAAACTGGTTTCACAGGCGTAGGTACACGATTTAATACAGTCGATACAGGTATCACCGACTTAAAGACGGGTATTGGAGGAATAACCTCAGATGTTAACGTAAACACTGACACGGGGTTCACTAATCTGAGAGATACTCTCAGCGGCTATAATGATGACATGACGGGTCGATTTAATAACTTTGATCAAAACTTTTCTAATAACACGGCTACACTAGGTGCAAACAACCAAGCTCTCACTAATCTACAGGGCGATGTAACAGGCGGCTTTAACGATCAAGCTACGAGATTTAATACTGTAGACGAGGCTAACGCCGCAATGCAGGGGGATGTCACAACAGGTTTCAACGCTCAGTCCCAAGGCTTTGCAGACGCTGAGACTGCTAGGGCCAACAACGCGGGTGCGCTTGCCGAAGGCATCATTGGCACTGGTGCAGCGTTGGAAACAGGATTTACAGACGCAGCTACTCAAGTAGGGCAAGTTTCCTCAGACGTTCTAGCAGGTCAGGCTGATGCAGCTACTAACTTAGACAGCTTGAACACAGGCTTTGACAGCTACGCAACGCAGGATGCCGCAGACCAAGCAGCCATGAAAGCCACGCAAGATGGGTTTGTATCCTCGTTTGATTCCTATGCGGAGCGGTACGGAGAAGATACATCTCTAGCCAATAGAACTCGATCTGACATGCAGTTGGCTAATGCAAACGCTAACACCCGATTGCGCGAAGACCTGGGTAACTTTGCAGATGCCTCATCTACTCAACTAAGTAACGTGGCAGAGGGTGTTGGAACTCAGATTTCAAGCCTAGAAGGCACAGTCCAAGGTGGTTTTTCTAATACTGAAAATGCAGCGTCTGCACTACAGGCTTCTATGGCTAGTGGCATGGAGAGCTTAGACGCGGCTCAAATAGTAGCCGCCAGAGATATGGCTAAGGTAGTAGCCTCTCAAACCGACCTAGACATGGACATGCGACAGAACTTTACCCAGCTTGGGGATTCCTTTGACGATACGGGTAATTTGATTGCCTCTAGTATCGATGAGCAAGGCAACACAATCAATCGGACAATTGATCAGCAAGGTAACCTAATCTTACGAAGATTTGATGTCACTGGCGCGTCTTTGGGACAAAAAGTAATGAATGTTAACAACACCCTTACTGATCTAGGTAATGTAAGGAATATGTCAGGAAGTAATGTGAGTATGGGGAATCTAACCCCCGCCAACTCTGGGGCAGTACCCGAAAGTGGCTTCGCCTCACCATTTGCAACAACGAGGTAATTATGCACCCAGTAACCGTATCAAAAGACTGTGTAGAGATAGTTAAAAAGTTTGAGGGCTTACACACCCTTAAAGACGATGGACTAGTATATTCCTATCGTTGTCCTGCTGGAAAGTGGACAATAGCTTGGGGTCACTGCACAGGTGTCCGTTCTGGAATGAAGATCACTATGGGTGAGGCTGATCAGTTTCTACTAGATGATCTTAACGAAGCTGGACGGGCTGTTAAGAAATACGTCAATGTACCTCTAACTCAAGGCCAGTATGATGCCCTTGTATCCTTTGTATTTAACTTAGGCGGGGGTAAAAACTTTCAAACCTCTACCCTTCTTAAAAAGCTTAATAAGGGCCTCTATGATGAAGTTCCCGAACAAATACTACGTTGGAATAAAGCCCGTGTAGACGGTCAGCTACAGGCTTTAAGAGGTCTCACAAGACGCCGTACCGCTGAAGCAGCTATATTTAGTCGGGACGCACAATTGCCGTCCGATGAAGGTGGGCCATTAATGGTTCAGAAACCTACAGCAGAAAGCCCTAAGTCTTTAGCTAAGTCTAAGACAATGGCGGGTGCAGGTATTGCAGGGGCAGCTACAGCGATGAACGAAGTCGCTGGTCAGATGCAGGGGCTTATTGCTTATGCACCTATGCTTAAAACTGTATTCTTACTCTGCGCTATTGGGGGCATAGCTTTAGCGGCCTACGCACGGTTTAAAGATAATAAAGACGGTATTCACTAGTGTTTATCTTTGGCAAGATTAAATCCTACATCATTATGACTTTAACAATAGCTCTTCCCCTTATCTATCTGATGGGGAGAGTAAAAGGTCACGCCGCTGAAAAAAACAAAGTACTTAAAGATGATCTACAAGCACAGCAAAAGACCACTCACTTTTATAAGAAGATGGCAGAGCATGAACAAGATGATATTAATGACCGGGCTAGTCTTACTGACAGGTTGCGCGGGAACGGTCTATAGAACCAAGCTGGAAATATACTGCCCTCCAATGGCAGATTATTCACCTGAATATGCCCAGAAATTAGCAGATGAAGTTGATAATCTTCCTGCCTCAAGCACCGCTCTGGAAACGGCTCTCACAGATTATGTGAACTTGCGCGACAGGATAAGAACCTGCCAAGAAGAAAAGGATAAATAAATGGGATTATGGTCTAGCACCTTTGGCGGTGGTAATAGCTTCACAGAGAGCGTTGCAAACGTATTTACGCCTGACGATGGGGCTGTCTATAGTGGCGGTGATTTAGTAACTCAGGCTAGCTATGATAATCAACAATCTAACCCTACATCTAGCTTAGTATCCGTTGCACCCAACACGAATATTAATGGCACACCTATTTTCGGGACTGCAAATTCCACAAGTAATGACGGTACGGTAAGTTCAAGTGGTATTGTTAAACCCCGGCCAAAAGGTAAAGCCCCAGAAAAAGATAAGTCAGGGATTTCGGCTGCATTAGGCGTAGCTCTTAACCCTCTTGGCGCACTGCCTAAAGTTCTTAACGGTATAGCCTCTTGGGCGAACGGAGTGGACCCCGCAGTAGACCCAGAGACCGAAGTAGACGGTAGAGCCGTGTATACCAAAAAAGGCGGCGGTATGTCTTACTCATACAACGCGCTGGGAATGATGTATGAAGTAGTGGTTAGCAAAGACAAAAAAACCGTTACTGATAAACTTGCTATGAAGGTAAATGAGAATGGAGACCTAGACCCAGAAGGAACTATGACTGGGTATCAGTTTAATCAACAAAAACTAACCGACTCTGGTGATAATGATGGTGCTGCCCAGGTGGCTACATACCAGCAAAATAATCAAGCCGCGTTTAGCTCTGGTGGCTCAGGTGGCTACGCAAGCAGCGACATTATGGCTATGGCTGAAAAAGCGGGTCTTCTCAAAGTCCAAGCCGATATGGATGAAATACTTGCAGACCCTAACAAATTTTTAGCCGACCGAGGTTTAAAATTAGCCGACTTAATGACGCAAGTTGATGGAGATGCTTCAGGCACAAGCCTTAACCCTGATGCTGATGGATATAAATTAGGAGAAGACAGCGGATACACTGCTGTAACAACTGGAGATGCTTCTCTCGTAGGTACAGTTGACCAAACTGCAACCTCCACTTACGATTCCAAGCTTAACGAGATTACGGATAAAGAGACAGTTAATGCGGTAACAGGTACAGTCAGCGATGACGCCTTAGTAGACGCAGATAAATTTGCGATTGATATTACAGGTTCAGCTACAGGCACTAATGCTGACGGCACAAAGAATGAGCTAGGAATAGCTTTAAACACTTGGGCTAACGTAGACATATCTAAAGTAATTGACACCAGCACTGCGGCGGGAAAGCTACTTGCTGATAAGTTAAATAGTGAAGGCAAAGATTTTGTAGACGCTAAGACTTCAATCTTATTTCAAATGAAGACCATTACTGCGGAATTTAAAGGACCCAACGGAGAGCCTGTGATTCCCCCGTGGGCCGCTTCCCTGCACCGAAATGCAATGAAGTCCATTGCCTTTAGCGGCATCTCAGGAACCGCTGCTACGGCTGCAATGGCTAACGCAATTATGGAAGCCACCTTGGGTGTAGCAGAGAAGGAAGCAAGCTTCTTCCAAACTTTAACCGTAAAAAACCTAGACAACAAACAAGAGTCTATTCTTAACAAGGCTAACGTCCTTGCAAAACTGGAAATGGCTAACCTAGATGTACGCTCTCAGGCCGCAGTTCTAAATGCTAAAAACTTCATGGCAATGGACATGGCTAATTTAAATAATGAGCAACAGGCTGAAGTAATAAATAAACAAGCTCTGGTTCAGGCTATGTTTGAAAATACAAAAGAAGTGAACGCAAATCGATTGTTCACAGCCGAAACTAATAATGACCGAGACAAATTTTATGCTGAATTAAATTCGGTTATTCAGCGCCATAATACTTCAGAAATGAACACTTTAAAAAGATTTAACGCTGGAGAAATAAACTCTGCGGCTAAGTTCAATGCAGACATTAAAAACTCCCGCGAACAGTTTGTTACTAATATGCAATATAATATTGATGTTGCAAATGCTAAGTGGCGTCAAACCGTGGAAACTGCCAATACCAATCTTATGGCAGATGCCCATACAGCCGATGTAAAGGCTGCGCTGGACCTTACGCAAGAAGTCCAGAACAACATATGGGACAGCGCAGACAACCTCTTAGATTATATTTGGAAAACTGCTGACAACGATCAAGACCGGGAGCTTAGGCTTTTAGTTGCCCAGATGAATGCACAAGCAGGACAATCAAGCGGCGGTGGGTTCTTAGACGGCCTTCTAAAATTAGGTGGGGCTTTCATTGGCTCTGATAGTGGGTCGGAATGGATGACCTCCCTTCTAGGCGGCAAAACTACGTAAATTACAGGATAAGTATAATGACATTTGATGAAGCTGTTAAAAAATCAATCAAAGTATTTCTAAAGGGTAATATGCCTATGAAAACTGGGGAGCTTAAAGAAGAAGGCTTGATGTACACTCCTGAATATTTCGATGCACTTGAAGACGATCTTTTAGATGAGCCGACTAAGAGTAAAAAAGAAAAAGATAAGGAGGCTAAAGATGCAGCTTGATGCACCAATCCCTGGTGGAAATTATACTTCAGATACTCGAAACTATTCGTGGCACAGGCCACCGGATTTGGTGGATTATGATGAGGCTGTTTCTTATATAATTGATAAGATCGATGAGCCTGAACAGATAGAATTAGTATTTGCGATGTTGGGTATCGATGCTCACATAACTACAGTTGTTACCACAATACTCCTTCAGGCAGTCAGCAAAGGTAAGATAGGCATTGACCTTGCAATCCTTATTGCTGGACCCATCGCCCGTTACATTGAGATTGCTGCTAAAGACGTAGGCTTAAAATACGAGATGGGCGTTGAGGATAAAGACCGCGTTATCATTACGCCTACCCTTCTAAAAGCCTCTCTAGGCATAGTGGACCAAGAAGATGAGGAAGAAGTACTTCCAGAGGAACAGGTAGTCCCAGAGGAGCCTACAGGTAGTCTGATGGCTATGCCAGAGGGCATGTCTGCGTCTGAGGATGAACAGGCTAAAATGTTAGGGTCTGTAGAGCCTGAAGAAGAAGTCCCGCTTGAAGAAGAGGCTGTGGTTGAAGAGGAATTAGTAAATGAGCTTTAAATCTGAAGCGGCTAATGTACGGGCTGGAATTGCTTCTGGCGGGTACAAGAAGAAATCAGACCCTTTTGCAGGTTTCTTTGATGAACTGGTGGGTGGTCTGAAAAGGTCAGACGCAGCTAAACGACAGGAAGCCTTAGAAGAGAAGCGTGAAACCCGTGCAGAGAACCGCCGAATTAAAGCCGCGCAGGACGCCGCAGAGAAAGTGGCTAAAGATCAAACAAAGTTAGCTAGGTTTTGGTTAACTTCTAATTCTAATATTGAAAACAACCCACAGACACAGGCTGCGGTATTAAGTGCTGTAAAACAAGGTAACTTTACGGATTTTTCTGGTCTTAACGAATTTATGAAAGCGCAGTCTGCCTACGTCCCTGGTCAAACAGGCGAACCTGTAGTGAATCAAGCCGAATTTGAAACTTTAGTTGATGGCGGCATGGTTACGCAGACAGATGATATGTTAAAAGCTCTAAAGCCCGTAGCCAGAAACCCTGATCAAAGGACAGATACAGACGGAACATTAGTAGATGTTACTCCTAAAATAGCTAATCCTGAAGATACAACAGGGCGCATAGAATTTGGTGAGCAACCAGTAGCCTTTGAGTTAGCAGGTTTAACTGAAACTAATTGGTCCGGTACGCTGGCAGATGAAAAAGCTAAAGAAGTTCCTAATGTTAAAGCCATTGCGGCTATTGAAGCTTGGGCAACGAACGAAGGATATGTCAATATAATTCCTGGCTACACTTTAAAAGAACTAAACACAAAGTCCCTAGAAGAACTACTAGAAATCCAAGGCAGCATTCCTACCACGAATGCATCCGCTGTGTCCTCTATGGACGCTGTTGTTGCAGTTAAAAAAGTTACTGAAGATAATAAACAAATATTTATGAAGCCAGAGGAATTAATAGCTAAAGACGCGAGCTTCCTAACAATGGCGTTAGGCACTCTGACCCCAGACAGTCCGAAGTATAATAATGTTGTAAACGCACTTGCACTTAGAACTTCAATGGACAGTTCTGTTTCTTTAGCAGAAGCGAGTGCGAACCTTGCGGGAGATGAGAATTATTATCGTAAAGCTATTGCTGCTTATGGAGTATTGGACGCAAGTGACGGGTCATATGCCGCTAATCTGGAATCCCTACGCAAACTAAATATTCTACTGGCCTTTGAAGTAGATAAAACAAATGCCGAAGGATTAGATACTGATAAATCACGCACAGTTAAACAAACTGCACTAGAAGCATTTTACATTGCAAATGAGTTCTTCGTAAAAGCCGCTGAAGGAAAGGCAGTTAAAGTCCCAAGTGTTGCAGATATGGCTAAATTCGAAACAAGCTGGAAGAAACTTACCGATATTAGTAAGGAACCTGAAAGCTGGTTCTCTGATGCCAACCTAATGAAAATGAGTGTAGAAGACTTACAGGTACTGAGAGATACTGACATTCTGAAGGGTAAGACTGTAGCCTTAACTAATGTTACTGCAATACTGGATAAGCGGATTGAAGTACAAGCTGCTACTAAGCTTAGTGAAAAATTAGACCCTTCTAATAGGTCATTTAAAGATACTAACGAGTTAGATCAATTCGTATCAGGTCTAGGTATAGATAGGATAGATGATGACGCATTGGCAGACTTTGCCAGAGTTCGTGGAGTTCTAGCTAGACAGCAAGGTATACTTGAAGCTGATGAGGATATTAATGCTTACCAAGTAGCCCTTAAAGCCCATCTAATGCTTCCTGCAAATAAAGGAAAAACAGGGCAAGACCTTATTAACGTAATGACTAATTGGGAAACTACCTGGAAAGACGGTACTGCGGCTACCCCTGCTGATAAAGCGTTTAATTCCGAGTTTGTAGCCGGGGAAATATTCAAAGCTAACCAATTACTTTCTTCTACTGATCCAACTAAGCAAGCTGAAGGTAAAGCTTTCTTAGATAATACTCTCCCTAATATGATGAAGGGTCTTGTAGGCGTTAATAGCACTACTCTTACTCAGGAAGCTAAATTAGCATTTTTGATAGATAGCGGCGTTGAACAAGGCTTGGCACGGGCAATGGTAGGTGGAACTACTGAAATAGTAAAAGACGCCGTTACAGGCGAACAGTCACTGGTGAATTTTGACCGATTAGATGTAAGTGTTCCTGCATCCTACCAAGCAGAGACTATGCAGATTGTTCAGGATATGAGTGCTATAAGTGCTAATGGCTTTACCACAGACGTTAATGGTCAAACCGTTACGATAACTCCTCAAGAAATAAAGGATTCAAAAGTCTTCTTAAATAGAGTCCAGAAGCCAGGAGGTAATCTACCAATAAGCAAAGCCTTTGGTTCTGGTTCATGGTTAGCCAATATTGCAAGTGAAGGCACTGCCATTGTCGGGTGGGAGACTTTCCCTGAACTTACTCAGATGAATACATACATTGAAAACTTAAATAATAGCGCCATGCGTATGATATCTGTAGCTATAGCTGGCTCTAAAGACAGTGTCTTTAATAAACAAGCTATTATGGAAACCTTACCAAAACCAACTACTTTCTTCGAGAATAAAAAGGAAGCTAAGAGTAAATTAATGGGTGCTGTTCAAGAGTTAACACGGGCGTTTAATGCTCAAGAAGCCACTTTAGCGCCAGAGGCTAGGACTACTCCCTCTGCTAAATCAAAAGCCTATGTTATGAAGCAGTCCTTAAAGCCGCTTCTTGATGCGTATACAAATCTTCTTGCTGAGTGGAACGCTAGTGAGCAAGCGGCAAAAGTACCTATCTCCTCAAATTTACAGCTTACGGAAACTGTTTCTACCGGAAATAAACCTGCCGCAACCAGCACCCTAACTGAATCTGGGGTAGCCGCAGACGGAACCAAAATTTACACTTTTGGAGGGAGTAACTAATGGGACAGATATACATTGATACCCCTGATGAAGGCCGCGTACTTGTTAATATCGTAGGTGAAGAGCCTACGGAGGAAGAGCAACGTCAAATTACAGAAAAATTCTTTACTCCTGCGGCTACAGAACCTGTATCTGCGGATAGTGTATCCGATGCTGAAGGATATGCAGCCGAGTCTGCAAAGTTTGTAGCAGAAAATACAGAGATAGTAGCACCCGTACCTGTGGAACCAACTACGATAGAGCCTTCAGGCTTTGTACCCCGTTTTCCTGGGGACACCGAGTTTCAACAGTCACAGATGGCTAAGGACTTGGGACTGGAGAATTTACCTCCTCCCGTGGAAGTTGTTTCAGATGCTGAAGGATATGCAGCCGAGTCTGCAAAGTTTGTAGCAGAAAATACGGAGACAGATGCTGCCTTGAAGGAAGCAGAGGTTGTCCAAAGCACTGATGCAGAGGACTATAATGCTAGGGGCTTTCTAGACGAGCTTCAAAAAGGAACGTCTGCGGCGGATATTGTAGAGTTTATGTATACTCAGGGTACAGACGTTTTAGAGGTTGATGGTAAAGCCTACGACTTAAAAAAAGCTGTAGAGGATGGAGGAGACCCTCAAGAGATTATGGATTTCTTGCTTACGGGTAAGGTAATCCGTGACGTAGGTGCAGTAGAAGCCACAGTTATGGGAGTTAACACGGGTATAACCAGCTTTGCAGGTATGCCGTTTGAACTAAGTAACTGGCTCACTAGGAAAGTAGAGCAAGGCGTTAGAGCCGGGGTTAATGCGGTAGCTGGTACAGAGTTAAGCACTAATCCAGAAGACATGACCTTTTCCCGACCTGCTGAAGAGGGTGCGCTTTTAAGTGGGGATAATATTAGGGCTGGATTGCGAGACATAGGCGCAGTTGATATCCCTGACAGTAAACGAGAAATCCCCGTTAAATATCGTAGTTTATATCAAGGTGGTCGAGTAGTAGGTGAGAACTTGTTACCAGCGGCGGGTCTATATAAACTTGCAATTGCAAATGCTATTAAAATTGGGGCCAATCCAAATATGCACCCCTTTGTGGCTGCTATGGCTAAGAACCCCTCTGCATTTGCTAAAGGGGAAGCTGTTGCTATACTGGGTGGCGCTATAGGATCAGGTACTGCGGAGAGCTTGGCTCCTGATAATCCTTACTGGTCTATGGGTGGAGAAATAATAGGCTCTGTAGGAATAGGTACAGGCACAGCCGTTGTTAAGGCCGTAGCTGCAAACAGCCCATTAGCCATTGTAGGTAGGACCGTTAAGCAGGTTTACGCAGGTATGGGGACTGAAGCTGCACGAAAAGCAGCGGCTCAAGAGATACTAATTGCATTAGACGCTACCAAAACTGACCTTTTAAATAGAGCAAAGGTTGCATTGGATGAAGGTAGGGATGTAGACGGCGCTGCCCTTAAAGCAGAAGCAGACGCATACACCGTTGATAATGTGTTAGCTGCCCTGAAAGCATCTCAGAAAAGTGATGGTTCTGCCCAGCTTCCCGCAGGTACAGGTTCTGAGAATGAAGGTCTGTTAGGTATTCAAAACACGCTTATGCAGACCAGTGAAAAGTTCAGGTTTGCTGCAAATGAGCAAATTAACGAAGCTCTTGCAGGTCAGTGGTCATTGGCTACCAAGTTAATGAAAAACGAAGGCACAAGGCGCATGGGTGAGCTAATGCAAACCCGGTATATCCAAAACCTCTTAGAGAAAGAGATACTGGATAAGGGCCAAATTATTCAGGATGTATTAAAGACAATACCTAAAGGTGATATGGAAGCCGCTTCTGTAGCCGTACAGAATATCCTACGGGAGGGCAAAACTAACCTACGCAAGATGGAAACTTTTTGGTGGGACCGCGTGGACCGTACTCAAAAAGTAGATGTAAACGAGATAGCTAAAACCATCCGTACCCAAGAAGGCCGAGTACCTAACGCAGCCTCTGTTGCTCAAGGCGAACCTGCACAGGTGTTAAATGACTTTATTACAAGGGCAGATAATGGTGAAGCTATCAGTGTAGGCGAAGTGTTAAACTTCAGAACCTATTTCTTAGACCTTTCTAGGGCAGAGGGAGCCGCTGGTAACTTTGGTTCTGCTGATAGATTTGATAATATTGCAGCCGCTGCGATTAATGTATTAAATACCTTGGATGGGGCTGACAAAGCCGTAATCGATATGGCTAGGAAATTCAGTCTAAAGTTAAATGAGACCTATAATCGTTTCTGGATAAAGGACACTTTAGCCAGTGCTTCTGGAGGAGGTTTATCCAAAGACCCTAGACTTACTTTAGAAAACGCTACTTCAGGTAGTGCTTCCCAGACTAATCTAAATCTAAGGGACTCCCAAGATGCTGCTGATTTTACTGACTCTGCATCTGTAGGTACTGAACGACAGCAAATGATTGATCTAGGTATTGCAGAGGGTAAGAAAGCCGCGTCTGAGGCTGGAAATGTAGGGCCTGAACTAAATACCTTAGCTACTGAAATTGGAGGACCACCAAATACATCTATAGACCCTACAGTAGGTGGTACTACTAGAATGCGAGAGATGGATAAGCCTAAATCTGATGCTGAAGCCCGTGTTAGAGAAGACGCAACAGGTAATGTGGTGTATGATAAAGTACCGCCACGGCCTAAAGAGGCCCCTCCTACCAATGATTTTGACGGAGAAGGCATTTACTCCTTAGATAATGAAGAAGTTTACGGTCAGCTAATCCCCCTTCCTGATAAGAAAGCTCTAGGTCCGTCTATGAATGCGGCTCAAAGGGTAGCCTTGCAGAATGAGATTAGGGAATTGGCAGATGCTTCAGTCAGGGATAGTATACCTACCCCCGAAGCTCTGAACCGTTGGTTGTCGGACAACTCCAAATTGGTTGAGCGGTTTCCTGAAGTTAAGGAAAGAGCAACTCAACTTATTGCTGCACAGGAAGAAGCCATAACTCTGGTAGCTAAGGTAGATAAGTTTAGTACTACCGAGAAGTTCAACAATGCAGTGGCTGAAGTATTTGCCTCTGATGCCCCTAATAAAGGGTTTACTGAATTAGTAGAAACCATTCGGACTGCCGCAGTACGTCAGGGAGAAGACCCTTCTAAAGCGTTGGATCAGTTACGCGCCTCTACCTTTGATATGATGATTACTTCATCCAAGAAGGGTGACGATCTTGACTTTGTTGGTCTGTCTAACCAGTTGTTTAGTCCTATGGATAACGCATCTTCAGGGCTAACTCGTATGGACGTAATGATCCAAAATGGTTTGATGGATGATGACACCGCTAAAGCAGTGGCTTCATTAATGTTTGAATCAATTAGAGTACAAAAAAGTACTGCCCAGCCGCGCCAGTTTAATCAAATTATGCAGGACTCTGAGACTATGATAAACAACATAGCCAGGTTAGCGGGTGCTAATATAGGTGTACTGTTTGGTAAAGGTGATGCAAGTCTTCAGGCAGCGGCTATTGGTTCTGCCTTTATGAAGAACTTAGTAGATAAATTACCTGCTAAAAAGAAAGCAGAACAGATGGAGTTTCTTTTCTTAAATCCTAATCTGTTGAGCGATTATATTTCGAAGAACCCTGTAATTCAAAAAAGAGCTACAGACAAACTTCGTGAGGCGCTGGGCAACATACAAACACGGGTTAAGGACCAAGGTTATATCGGCGCTCCTTTAGGGTACATTTGGGATGGTGTTAAGTATGTGTCAAAGTCAGTTGCTACTTCTACGGTGAACAGAGCAACCAAACCCAGTGTAGCCACTATAGGCGCACTGGAAGGTGACGGCGAAGTGGACCCCGAAAACTTACCGTCTAGCCTAGAAACCCAAATGCAGGGTGCTTTCCAATAAAAGAAACCCCCCACTTCGTGCGTAGTGGAGGGCTTCAACCAACGAACCGATGACCAATTAACCAGTTCTACTTATGTATACTTAAATAGAGGCTACAGGTCAAGCGATCTGTGGTCTTTTTTTATAAAAAACATGCACTTATGCAGATATATCTACGATTTCACATGAGTCTCCGCTACATGCCATAGTACTCATGCCAGTAGTTGTATCTTCTAGCTCATACTCAGATAATTTACTCCAATCTATGCGCCCTGGCATCTTTGCAAGCAATTCATCATAGGTCTCTTTTTCGACATCTGTGTAAGGAGCTTGCTGGTAGATATGCTCACTAAACGGTAGGAAGCTAACGCCTGACATCTCATCAAAATGCTTATAAACATATGCCCCTACTTCCAGCCATTCATCCGTTTTCACATTTATCGTGACCGAAGGTTTATGTTCGCAAAAATGCCTCTGATACATTAGCCACATATTTAGTTGCTCAATAGCACTCATGTCTTTTGTACAGACTGACCCTTCAGGTGATTTTACTGGGAAGCTGAACACTGTAGTTTTGTCTGGCTTCTGCATCTCTGGCTCTGAAGGAATGCCTTGGTCTATCAAAAACTGCGTTAGCGGGTCTTTATTATCCCCCCGTACTGTACGAATGTAATATGGGCTGTGACGAGCGTGAATACCACTAGAAGAGTCAACAAGCTGGGAGACAGTGCCACTAGGCTTAACACAAGTGATAGCAGCCGATTGTGGTATGCCTAACCGTTTAGCCCACTCCTTGTTTGTATCTACCGCGACCTTTTTAAGATGCTCAAGGGTTTGTGCTAGTCCACCATTTGCTAAGGTCATTAAGGGGTTGTCCATGATACCTGTAAGGGATACTCCAAGAAGCCTTTCTTCAGCCGTGTTATTCGCCCATACCTTTCTCAAGTAAGGGAATTTTACAAAGGTAGATTGAATAGTACCTAATATTGTAGCTAGGCGTACTTTATTAGTCAAAGTCTCAATCGTGTCTGTAGCCCTGACTACACATTCTGTGAGGTTGCAAAATTGTCCCCCAGTACCAGGTATAGGGTTTCCAGTTTTTGCATCTATTTTTGGCCCTCTCAGGATGATCTCACTACAAGGATTTGTGCCAAAATCATAGTTAGAATCACGCCTTCCATTCTTAGCCGCTTGAGTTTTAGCCGCCTGTCGATTGAATATACCTCGTTCACCGGAATTGCTGGCAATTAATGAGGTCCATTCGCGTATGAATGACAGAGCATCTGGCTTTTTAGTATAAGCCGTGGAGTTGTTAGCTAAGGACCTATACCCTTTTCGTTTGATGCCCTTTGCCTCATCATCCCACCACTCACCAGATTTGGCATGGCGCATCTGATCATCAGATAGATTCGACAGAGAGATCATTGCTGATCTACGGACACCTCCAACCACTACTACTTCCCCAACCTTGCACATTATATCATGGCATTCGAGGCTTGATAGCTGACGCTCTTGTGCGCCTTTAAATGTAGTGACTGCGAAATTAAACAGATCAATCAAAGGCGCTGGGCCTGATGCCCTGCCCCCAAAGGTCTTCAACTTAGCACCCGCTGGGCGAACTTTACTCACATCCCACTTTGGTATTTCACCAGCCCAGAGTAACGCTAACAAAGTCCTGAATGCTTTGGCCCAACCCTCTTTGCTGTCCTGAACAACGACAACCGTATCAGTCCACATGAGTTTAGGTACTTCAGGCAGGTTGTTAATGAATTGACGCTCTACACTAAAACCAACCCCCGTTCCACATAAGAGAATAAACATGGCCTCATCAAATGCTCTTGGGCTATCCACAGGTAAGTAGCTACAATTGTACATGCAGGTATTGTCACGGTCAGCCGCTGGGCCAGCCGTCATGAGGGACCGCATTGATGGCATTACTTCTAACCCAAGGATGGCTTGCTCTAGTTTTTTTGTGTAACTGTCTCTGCCCACAAGCGGATAAACTATGTTCTCCATGTAACGCTCAACAGTCTCACCCCAGTTTTCACGGCGATTTTCTTTATCTAACCAACGGGCATAACGGCTTGTGGCAATAAAAGTTTGGTAGTCAGTTGGTAGATAGTTACTCATATGTTTGGCCCCACTAAGTCTGAAAGATCACATTTTTGGTAGTTTGGGCCTTTAAGAACTTTGCCCATTGGATTTTTTAAAGGTTTTCCGTCTATTCCTAGTTTAGACATGTTCGAGCGGTGTACGCGGCGCACTGCCTCGTCTAAGTCCCAGCCGTATGTGGCTGAATAGCCAAAGGTGACGTAGACTAAATCCGCTAACTCTTTGAGCATTTGTTCTTCGTGAGTTCGATTACAGCTTTCATCAAAAGCTTCTGCGTATTCTTCTTGAATCATCCCCCAGCGCAGGTCTTCTAGTTTCAGGCTGGTGGGCCACACTTTATCCAATGGTTGATCCATCTTCTGTGCGAAGTCTCGTACCATCGTTAAAATACTATCGATGTGAGGCATCCGACCTCTAACTGGCTCAAGCTCGTTTACATTTTGTGCAACACTCATTGGTTGGCCTCTATCTGTTTAATTAAGCGGTTTAGATAATATTGGCACTTCTTCAGGTCAGTCAGGCTTCCTTGGACAGTTTTGTGCTTGTAGGGAAATCTCCACAGGTACTTGAAAGCGTTCTGCCAACAGTAGGCCGCGTGAGAGGGCATCTCTGTATTCTCTGACATTGCTGCCATTGCATCGATGCACTCTATGGAGGAGCTATTATAATGGGGTGGCTTATTTACAGGATCAGGAGCGGGTGGCCTAACGATCTGCGGCGGGATTGCACCCCACTTAGCCATCAGTGTATCTTCTTATCATTAAAGAGGATTACTTTGCTGCCATTCTTCTTTTCAGTAATTTTATCCAAAAGCTCTTCATCAGCTTCAAATTCAATTGAGAAGCCGCTGTCATCATTAAACTCTTCATCATCAAGGGTGTTTCGCAGATCGTTCAACTCTCGTATAAAGAAGCCTTCTTTAGCGAATGAATCTAATTCAGTCTGAGCTTTTGAAATCATACCCGCGATAGCATCTTTGTAATATTCATGCTGTTCTTCAGGCATCGTACTACTTAAATTATATTCTGCGGAAATCGTGTTGACACCTGTGTCTTGGTCAATAGCCAATATAAAATGAACCGTGTTAATAGCTATTTTAGTCATTTCTCACCTCTATTTGTCAGTTTAAAAAAATGTTCTGCGTCCACCACGGCAAGAGGCTTCTTGCGGTCACCTTTAATGATGACCAAAGGCTCTGATCCTTTGGGAGAGTTAGCTGCGGCCTGTTCCATGATCTTGTAAAAGGCGAAGGCTTTGTGAGCCTTACATTCTACTGAATATGGAAAGAGGCGTCTGGCGGCGGGAGACAGTTGAACGTCCTCACCACCAGCGCCCATAGAGGTGCTTTTTACATCATCTGGGAGAAGTGCAGTAGGATAGAGAGCTAATATTTGATCCCTCACCCACTGCTGATGTTTGCGCCCCTTAGCCTTACCGCTGGCTGTAGTTATCCCCACTTCGGTTTCTCTAGGATGGTATAATCACCCCAGCCTGTACCAAAATCTTCTTTGGAATTTGCTTCAGCCATTACAGCCAGGGTGCGGTGCATATGTTCAGTAGCCCACTCCATAGCTTCTGGTCCTAAGACATGCAGATGAGAGACATACGGAGCGGATTTCTCACAGGCAATGAAGTTAAACTCTTCAATGTCTAGGCCAGCCAATTTACAGACGTAAACGTAAAACGCGCCTTGGATGAAGTACGCATATTTCGAGCATTCGGATGCAAAGCCTTTCGGGCTAGCGTCTTGAGTACTCTTAACATCATAAACGGTTTGTTGAGACTCAATCATCAAATCTGGACGGGTTTTAAGCATCAGCCCTGAGATCGGGTCTTCAGCGAAGATACTGACTTCGTTTCTACGATCCTTATGCCTCAAAGCGTCCTTACAGGCAGGGTTGTCTAAGGCCCCCTTAGCAATGCGATTAGCTACATTATACTCGACCTCTGTGAGGAGTACCTGATCCTCAGTAAGCTCTTCTTTCATAGCCTTGAAAGCTGCACTGGCCTTTGTCTTGGGGCCTTTTACAACAAGGTCTCTGTCTTCTTCGAGCAAGAGGCTGTGGATTGCTGTTCCCATTGTAAAAGCGGCTGTTTGAGACCTCTTCTCACCCTTCCAGTGAGCCAGAGATTTCTTGTAGACCGCCTTTACTGCGGAGGAAGATATACCAGCCGTTGCGTGATATATCTCGTTGTACATACCTTCAATGATGCCCACTAAACGAAATCCGCATCAAACGTATCTACGGCTTCCATAATACGGGCCGCTTCTGCCTCATCATCCACTTGCATCAGAGCTTCTTTGTAGGCTTCATCAATACGCGAGTTTTCAGCAGTAATAAGATTTTTTACATGACTTAAACTATCGTAAGTAATTTGATCCATTGCCAGAGAAGTGGCAAACTGAGGGCTGAAGTGCATGACATAATAGTTAGCCCCTTTTTCAGTAGACTTTTTCTCTGCATTAAGAAGACATTCAAAATCCCAGAGATTAACTCCTGTAGGCATTTTCTTTGTCACATCGTGCCAGAAAGGGCCGTAGTTTTTACGCTTTAGGGACAGTAAAACAGGCTGATTTTCGATGGTGACTTCTTTACCCTGGGCAGTTTTACCTGTGTAGGAGATTAGACCTCGAATAATTCTGTATTTATCGCGTCCTTCAAATTCTTTACGTTGATCAGCGTCCATTTTTATAGACTCTTCATATGTGGGTTGCCCACACATAAGCCCACCTAGCTGATCTCTCGCCTCTTCACGTTGGTTTTTAATTAACAAAGATTTATTAACTAGTTTACCATCAGCCCAGTGTTGATACTGAATATGGTTACTAAACGCCCGTAGCCTCACGCCCTCTTTGGCATAAACACGGTCTTCAGCCGTATTTAAGAAGAATGCCCCTAGCGGAATTTGAGTCCCACTGTGGTCTTCGCCATCCCTGTTGATCTTCAGAAGAGGTATACTAGACCCCTTTCCTGAAGAAGCCGCTCCTAGCTCTGCACTTAGTTCATCTAAAGTTAAGCCATTTTCTTGTATCATTAGTTCCGTCATAAAGAAATATCCTTCTTGTGGACTTTCAGTATACAGTAGTTAGGTGGCTTAATCAAGCATATTCCTCTTGGTCAAGCCAGTTTATACCTCCTGAAATTTCAATGTCTAATGGAACTACTAGCTTGTAATTAAACAGCTTTTCAGACTCTTCTCCAACCTTAGTCATAGCCTCTGTTAAAATACTTTTAACTTGCTCTATTTCATCAGGATGAGTGTCTACAACTATGCTGTCGTGAACAGTTAAGATAAGCTTGGAGCGTAGATTTTCAGCCTTAAATAACCTAAATGCGCGGATGCAAGCTAGCTGAACAAGGTCGGCACTGAAGCCTTGGACAGGATAATTTAATATCTGAGTAGCATTCGTGACGCGCTGGTTGCGAGTGCGCTCTACGTTAGGCCAAAAGTACTGGCGTCCTGACGGGGTCTGCACAGTCCCATCCTTCAGAGTGCCGTCCATTAGAGATTTGTGCCAGCCATGAATACCCTCATATATATCGTAGAAGCCATCCAGATACGCAGCGATGTGAGGTGGATGTCCAAAGGAAGTTCCGCCAAAAAGGGGGAGAAACGAAAATGCCTTCGCTCGTTGTCTAGCATCCTTTGATACTTCGGTAGTACTGCATTGATTTATTATTGAGGCTGTCTGCCTGTGAATATCTTTACCGTCTAAAATGTCAGCTATGCCTTGGCTATCCCTAGACAGTTCGCAAGCCGTGCGAAATTCAAGCCCAGAATAATCCGACTCGATTATTTTCCCGTTTTCAAATCGACTGACGATACAAGCCCTAACAGGAAAACCTCTCTTAGGCATGTTCTGGAGGTTAAGTGTAATACCACCGCCTGAAGACAACCGACCTGTTGCTGCTACACACTGATTGAAGTTAGCGTGAAGAAAGCCAGTTGCTCTAGTACCTCGCTGAATGCCAGCGCAAAAGCTGTCCAGGTAGACAGTGACGGCTTTGAGCCTCGACATCTTAGTCAGGAACTCAACAGCTTGCAGATTACCTTTGGCCTCTGCCCTTTTGATCAGTTCAAGAATAGTCCCTTTATCGGTCTTAAATCCGTTAGCACTGGCATCATTAGGGCCTTTAGGTGACATCCTGAGTCCCGCTGATACTCCTGTGCTGATATATAATGCACCAGCACCATCACAGACGGCACACTTTGTACGGTTTTTATAGGCTTCTCCGGTAGTGCGGTACTTCTTTCCAAGTTTAGTCTTAGTAACCACTTTGTATTTCTGAATACTACCAGCGCCTCTACAGTCAGGGCATTGAGAGGCTTGTGTACGCATCACGATGCTTGTGGAAGCTCTAACGGCGTCTGCAAATTGAGCATTAGACATAAAGGGAGGTCTCAGAGACTTACCCGCTGCATTTGTACCAATGTTAAAGGTCTGTATGTGAGCTTCACGGTTAGTGACATCACGCGAGTATATAACCTTAGTCATATCTCTACCGGAGTTGATGTTTATAGGAGTGTCACCCATTACCCGTTCAATAATGCGAGATAGATCGTCCGTTAGTTGCACCTTCTCAGCCCTAAATTTAAGCTCAACTAGATTTAAGGCTTCAGTGTCTATCTTTACGCCATTCATTTCAATCTCACACAAGAACAGCATCATCTCCATCATGAAGGGGATAACTGTCTTTAGTGAGGTGTTGTGTTCACGATCTAAAGCTTTGCGCTGGGCTAAGAACAGTTCCCCTGTAGCTTTAACATCAGCTTCTGCGTACTCCAGAACAACGTCCAAAGGCATTTTTTCGAACCCGATTCCACTATGGAAAAGCTCATCAACAAGGTCTGACTTCTTTATGCTTTTAGTGGCATTACGAAGGCAACTCTCTTTCAGGCTTAACGGTCTGCGTTGGCCCTTAGATAATAGATATTCCACGATCATTGTGTCATAGATAAAGGGTGGTAACTTAAATCCCATTTCCATCAGCCATTCAGTGTCGAACTTAGCGTTGTGCATGATGCAGCCGTAAGCTTGAGCCAGATGCTCCTCTAGCCTTTGTATCGGATCACAACCCTCATATTCAGTATGGTTCCACACATCTGCATGTACTAGATCAACCGTGTCCTCACCCAGCCAGCCATAGTGACCAGACACGCACTTGTTTAGGGGGTTCTTGGGGGAGTTATCGATACGGCCTTCGATATGATCAACAGTTGTCTCTAAATCTAAAACTAACCATCGTTGACCTAAATCAAACTTCAAAGCGATGATTGCCTATATTTAAGCTGCATGTCACTAAACCGTGCCAACCAGAAATCTTATTCTTCATCACATTTATATAGCGGGTGGGATCGTCAGGGTTGTTAGGATCATCAGCCTTACCAATGCCTAGCATAATATCGCTCTCCGCAGCCTTACCTAGCTTAGAGCCTTCCATCATATCCATAGTAATGCGTGTTCTGCCTTGAGCCTCCGCACTAGCTTGCGATAGGGCCAATAGCGCAAGATTGTGGGTTTTTGCCAATTCTCGAAGTCGATAGTATAAATGTCGAAGGCGTAGGTGGTCGCTAGCAAACTGGGTAGTTAGGGAAATTTTATCTCCCATGTCCACAATTACTACATCAAATTTCTCTCTGGCAATAAAAGCATCAAGTGTAGTGATGTCCCAAGCTTGTGCATCAGCAAAAGTAATTTTATCCTTTATTCCCTGAAACCTTGCTCCCGCAGCTTGAGGGTCAAACTCACATTCTTCTTTCGTTAAACCTGTGTATGCCATGAGCGCCCGAAGTCTACTTTTCATAGAAATTTCTTCGTTGGCAATATAGCCTACCTTAGCACCCTGTTCGCAAAATCCTCCTGGCCCCGCACATAAGCTAATTGCAAAGGCAGTTTTACCCACGTTGCTATATGCCGCTATAACTCCGAAGTCTCCGCGCCCGATCCCATAAACATTTCGGCTCAGTGTTTCTATGTTAAACTTAAACTTGTTCTCGTTAGATACTGCGGCAAGCATCTCGTAGATGTCGGCGTCACATATGCAATCATCAAATTGATTGGGTACATAACCCCCAGCCACCTTTTGTAATAACTCATTCAATTGGTCCATTGCAGAAACATCACCCTCACTCATTTTTATTCCGAGGTTAGCAATGTCTAAGCCTATTGCTTGCCGCCAAAGGTTCTCAATAACTTCTGTAGCAATCACGGGGGTTAATATTTCAGCCTTGTCTATTGAGTGGATTAGCCCTTTTATTTCGTCATCCCAACTGGCTGTTGAGGTAGGGTTTTGCGATTTCCAAAAGCTAAACATTTCCAGTGGGCTGATGTCTTGCTCAAACTTATCGTGCATAGAAACTAATGTTTTATATATGTCTTTTAATGAGTCATCAAAAAGTGTGGGTCTTAATTTAGCCTTGTTACTGTTATAAAAATCGTAACTAAGGCAGCTTTTAAGTAAAGATTGGTCCATTCTACTCGTCCTTCAACTAAATGTCTTTTGACGCCACCTTAGAGTAAGGAGATACAAAAAAAAAGCCCCTCATTTCTGAGAAGCTCTTTTAAGTCCTAAACGGTTATAGTTAGTTTAGTTTGCTCTAAATTTCATCGTGGACAAGTTGGGTGGGGTATCCCCTCTACGGTCACGTACCTCCGTTTGGCTAGATACTACGCCCTTTCGTCCGTCACAAAACTGTTTTATTACAATTTTTAATGCGTCTTCTACGTCTGCCGCATCTCTAAAGCCACCATCTATTTCTAAATCTATAATCGTAATAGCGCGAATTTTCATTGGTCTGTATCCTCTTATGCAAAATTTTGCAGTGGGTGGTATTTATAGACGTTATTCCTCGTCTGCCACTGCACTTACTTAGTTAATATAATTAAGTAAATGCGGTAGTTGGGCCTGACCGTGCCGTGTTGCACCAGCTCGTTACACTAATGCCAAAAAAACCTATTCCTTCTGAGCTAACACCCGATGAATCATCAAGTTGTCTGGCTATAAATGCCATAATTTAAATCCCCCTGTTTCTGACCCACGTATAGTCTGGGCCATTCTGCATACCAACCTAAAGGTCGATTTTTAATGTGTGGCGTATTTGGCTAGTAGTTAATACTTTTAAATCTTTGCTAATAAACCGCACTTTTAAGCTAGCCCCTAGTTGGCGCTTTATAACAATAGCCTTAGCAGAGGCATCTTTGTCAAGGCATAAATATTTATTAAGGTACTTTTCTGTGGCTTTGTTAAGTGCCTTAGTAATATTCGTCCCCAACATAGCAACACCAACTAAGCCGTTAACTCTGGATACTGAACATGCAGATGGTACGTCCTCAACTAATACCGCTGTTGTACCTGTTCCTATATGCACCCCAGCGGGTATAGAGCCAAGGGTCATCCATTTAGGGCCATAAGAACGCAGAGATTTAGCAACTACCCCTTCACCACTATAAAACAGTACACGATCCTGAGAAGGGTCATATCTAACTTTTATATATCCATTTCGGTAAGCTTCTAAACTGTTCACGCTAGCCAGGTAGTCGAGGGCTGGTTTGTGGTTCTCTACAGATGTTGTAATCGATGGTAGAGGTCTCACATACACCTCACGCTTCCGTATCTGCCCTGTAAGATAGTTCTTGGCTGATTGTATGTCTCTCTTACCCGAATGGATGCCTTTGCCCTCACAGGACGCTCTGTAGCAGTTCCACATTAACTTACCGTCTATCTTAGATATGGCTAGCTTCTTTTGACCTCCACAGAACGGGCATGTTATAACTTTTGTATCACCTTCTCTTAAAGGTATATCTTTAATTATCTGGAGTTGTTCAGCGTAGGTCATTATAAGCCTTTGGCTATACTGCCCCCTCATAGGGACAGCGTCAGCTTATATAGGTATCCTGATCTGTCAACAGCTAACTGCGCCAATTAGTAAATGATTTACAACAACACCTAAAGTTAACAGGTATTCTGGAGATAGTTAAATTTATCGTTTAAAAACAACGGCTCCCTACGCTCAATTGGTCGTAGGTTCGATCCCTACCGCCGGAGCCAATGTATTGATTAATAACGATAATAGTGTGTTTGTGATCACATAATGGCATGGCAGAACGTGCGGTGGCAGACTGCCATTTCTGCCATTTCTGTGTCGTAGGGGCCATACTATTTTGTAAAAGACACCGACTCACTCATTAAACAAAAAAAAAGGCCAGCCCCAAATTAGCTGACCTCTTAGTTATGTGTTACGGTAGTATCGTAAGGCTCTTAACCTGGCTACAAGTCAACCTATGCCCTTTTAGTTACCTTTTGATGTTCATAGGGCATCGCTGGAAGATCGATTACTTCTTTCGTCCAGTATCTTGAATTGCATTTAACGCACTCTCGTTTTCTGCGGGTGAAATGCATATTGTTCTTAACCACTGGGCGAGAATCCGAAACAACCGTTTTAGCAGCCCCACAAATTATGCAGCCGATCAAGTCCATCGTTATGTGTTTTTTATTCATTTACAGTAAACCCTGATTGGGTCTCCCATTCCCCAGACAGGCCATCAACATTAGCGACATGAGCCATCAACTTTTGTTGGGAAGCAAACAGTTCACCGTCCATCAACAAGCCACTGTCATACTTACTACGTTTGGCTTGAGCATGAGTACTTTCGATCTCACCTTCAATGGCATACACAACCAACATTTGCGGGTCACGATGTCCGGTTAAACTCATTAACTCTCTATCAGTACACCCCGCTCTAGCTGCATGAGTAGCCCCAGTACGCCTAAGATCAGAAAGCCATGTGGTAGAGTACTTTTGAGTACCATCCTTGTTAAACTGATCTTTAATAAGCACTTCAGGAAGCCCATAACCCTTTGCCATCTTCCTAAATATCTTATTCGAACTGTCTTGCGTATATGGACGGCCTGTATTCTCATATGCACATATAAAATCATCTGTATTGCGTTTTAAGTGTAGATGTAGACGCTGCTGGACAGCATTAGACATTGCAATAGCCATATTTTTCTTGGTCTTTTGCTGAATGAAGTTACTCACTCCAGTTCGACCATTAATATGGGACCATTGAAACTTGCGTATATCTACGGGGCGCTGGCAGAACTCAAAACACATAGTAATGATTGTACCCATGCTACTGTGTCCGTTTGCATCACAGTAATCTATCATTCCACGTATATCTTCTATCTCCCATAGCACTGTACGGTTAGGTAATTTAGGAAGTTTAAGTTCACGAAAAACATTAGACTTCACCCGTTTAGATTTAACACACAGCGACCAGATAATCTTTAAAACTTTGATACAATGATTAGCCTTATGCTCACTGATGTCCTCGCGAATGAAAAGCCAAAGTTTTTCAGCATAATCATAGTTAACATCATCTACGTCCATTGCGCCAAACTCTTGGCGCTGAACTCTTACTTTCCTAAGATAATCTAAGTGATGTAGATATGATCTTCGACTGCTAGCAGTGAGGTTCACCCGAAAGGCCATAGAACCTTTATAGTAATCAATAATAGAATTTACTGAATTAGGGCCGTATTTATTGTCTACCTGACCATTCTTTAACCATACGTCTAGCTTCCGTTTCCACTCGTATCCTATAGAATTTGCATATTTCTTATCTGGGGTTGATTGGCGCATTAATTCAGGGAACGCCTTCAGTAGTTCATCTGTAGGTCTGAGGTCATAAACAATACTGCTATCCGACTTTAGTATACGCGGTCTTACATACGGTGCTTTAATCATTTTACTTCTCCTTTTATTAACAAAGCCTTTAACAGAGCGGCTGTAGCCTTACTCGGCTTGTAGATTATCTTTCCTTTACTCATAACAATACTCCTAGTTAAATGTCAGTTCATTGGTTTAGTTAATCTGTTAACTGTACGAAAGCCACTTAGTTAATGCAAGTTAAAACTGTTAACTATGTGTTGTAACGAAAAAAGGCTCCTGTTAAGGAACCTTTTGGTGTGTGTTGCTCACAATGTCTTTTAATGTTTACGGCGTTACCGTTGCTATATGGTCCCATCCATATTCCTCCCCTGATAATTTACTGTTTACTACTAACAATACCTCTAAACTATCTATATAAACTACTGAATAATTGCACTTTTCTTCAATAGCTCTCTTATTTGCTTCAATCAGAGCATATTTAATATCTTTAACAACATGGTCGGTCACACTTCTCCTACCTCCATGTAATTGTGGGGATAAGTCCGTGCCTTTATCCATCAGGTCTTTTGGTGGTGCTTCCATTCACTTCTCCCGTAACACATTGCCTTAGTGATTTATTATTTGATGTATATGAAGGTATACTCGTTTGAGATTAGCAGCGTTTTCGCCAACAGCAAGCAGTTTGTTAAGTATTTATACGTAGTTAACAGGCTAACATGTTTAGAGCCGTTATTTAACTAAGGAATTGGCTATAATTTAATTAATGTATTCCTAAACGCCCTCAGTACCACAATTAGTGCCATAGGCGTAAAAAAACCCCACATTAAGCAGGGTTCTCTAGGATTTATAGCCAGGTAGGCGGTAAAGTCTTCTAAGAATACGAGTGTATATTGTCATTGGCCCGAAAGATCACAGACACTTCAAATTCAGTCAGCTTATGATGTGCAGCCCACGCATCAAGTGACGCATTGCTACTCTCCCAGAAAGTACCATCAGGCTTTTCCAAATCCCCGAAGACAAAGGGTTCAAGGGTAAAGTCATAGAAACTGAGCAATAAATTTTTAAACTGCGGAAGTGTAAATGATCTAACCTTGCGTCTACCTAGTCTTTTATATTCTACATGTACCGCAGGGCCAAGCTCGTCAGAGTGCTTCTTGTTTCCAGCATCAGTCATTAGGTTTTCTCCATAAATTTACTGACAGATGTAATTATGTAGTCCATGTCACCTAGATACGCTTCTGCTTCTTCGTAACCACAAGCCCCGCAGATATCGCCAAATTTGAAAGCAAGACTTTCTAATTCCTTTGCTGCATCAATCCAGACATGATCATCCTTTAACCAATCTTCTGGGTAGCCCATTTCGCAATCACCACTCTCATTTTGATTGGTGGCTTTGATAGCCCCTTGCTCATGCAACTCGTATTGGCTCAGTTTTTTCTGACTTAAAAAAAGCCTCAATGTACCTTTAAGATCAGTCATCAGCTTGCTCCATTTTAATTACCTTAGCTTTAAATGTAGCGCCATACTCGTCTGAGCCTTGAGCCGTTTGACCTATGCGGTCTTGGCACGTAGCACTTAAAATTATACGAGCTTGGCCCTTACCCTTGGCTTGCAGACTTGCAGTAGCACCATCTTCAAAGACAAACTCATAATCTCTTTGACCTGCCATCAGCTTTCTCCCTCTTGTTCTGCTAAACCGTGAGCAAACCCTGCTAATTCTATAGCCGAAAGTGGGTTTAATGTTGAATGTATTAGCAAAGCAGCAATTTGTTTTCTGCGGAACTCAGGTTCGTCTGCAAGGCTTTGCACTAATGTAATCATTTCAGCATCAGTCATACCACCAAATGGCCCACGCTCACCCGAAGGATCATAAAAACTAGGCTCTTCTTTATCTTCCTGGATATCCATGAATTTTGGTTCTCCGTGCTTGTTCAGTGGCATATCTTCAAGGCGGCGAAAGCGCGGCATCTCCTCTAAGGTACACACTCCTCCGTCTTCTTCACAAAAAGCTTCTACTAAATCACCTCTATCGACTGTGATAGCGGCTATAGTTTGACCTGCTATAAACGGTTTTTTGATACCCTTTTTTGTCACTGCATAATAATTAAAAATTGCGATACCATTAAACTTTTCTACATAGTTATTTACTATCTCAATTTCTCTAGGTGTAGCTGCGCTTACAAAATATGCTTTAAAGCTCATCATCTTGCTCCTCGGTCATATGGGTTACGAAGTCCTGCGGATAATCCTTTTTCCAATAACTTACAGATGGGACGCCTGAAGTGGCATCACTGACCTCCAAATATATAGTATAGCCATTAATCTCAACGTAGCAGCTAATATCTGCGCTGAATTTAGGTGCGCCTTTTGGTGTATCAGTCATCATCTTGCTCCTTAATCGTACTATGAGCTACATCCTCAAGTTCCTTAAACCATTCGGGAGAGTTGTTTCGTAGCTTCTTTGAGGTCTCTCCCTCTAACTTATCTTCCCATTCCTCTAGAATTTCGGATTTAGATTGGGTTAGTTCTAATGGGATTACCTCTAGTTGTAGTTCGTCCCCAGCCCTGTCCGACAACAGCTTCATTGCCTCTAAGGCGTCATCAGCCATAATGTTAGTGGTAAACGGGTAAAGCCATGTGTCCCCATGACTGTCGATCACGCTCAGAATTACTTTAATATCAGTCATTGTACATGCTCCCCATCAGATGGCTTGTCCCATCCCAGCGCAGGTCCAACCTTTGTTCCTGTGTCTTTGTGGTACTTCGTGGCAAGATAGTCTGACAGTCTTGAGAGCAATGAGGCCATCTCATCACCGCTAGGGCTGTCCAATGCCTCATGTATTCGGACATACATCTCAAGAGTGTCTACGGTGCTTTCTGCATCCAGTAGCGCCATGATACTCGAAGCCTGATCACGCCCATTCCCAGCGGTGGGCATATGCCGCATTGAAACAGACTTGCTTTCATCTGCCCTACTAACTGTGTAGCCGCCGCCAGCTTGGTTGCGCCTTACGAACGCCACGGGTGTCGCATTACCTTCCTCACTAATCTTGTAGTTTCCGTGATCTCCGCCGAATATTTCATATAGCTTGTTCATGTGTTCATTCCTTTATGTCCAGTTGTTATGGTGTGTCTCATGCTGCCACCCCTTTGAATAAGGCACGGTCCACTTCAAGGTCGGCGGTTAGTAATAAGATCAATGCACATTTGATGTTGATGTCATCAATTTTGAGAGTTTCACACCAGCCTCTCACCGCGTCTTGCCGCTCTAGCTCGAATTCATGTGTCAAGGGGTCCGTGTTAGTAGAACGTAAAGCCATGATTTCAGTAGCTATATCAGTCAATTTCCCGTGTGTTTTGCTCATTGCAAATGGCTGCTTAAATTTGCGATCTGCAAAGCCTACTACACCCTCTGACGGTACACGGAGTATATCCCCATGACTAACAGCTTTTGTCTGGCCCTTTGCAAAAGCCTCTGAACTGCTTTTAAAGTCCCAGACTGCGACAGAGGCGTAGAATTGGCGGAATAGTCCAGAATGAGGTTTCATTGCATCAACTCCTTTATCATCGTTTGGCGCGATACAGACATATACTCATTATGTTTTTTCCATTTACTAATCTGACCCCGCGAGACGCCTAGCTTTTCGGCAAGGTCGCACGGGCGTAAATCTAATTGCTTCAACGCTTGATTAATTAGCTCCTGCGAACTGCTAGCCAGGTGGGTGCGTGGCGGTGTTCTACCCTGGCTATAGTCTAGCCGTTGGGTCACATCTTGCAAGGTACGCGATAGAAACCCCTCATAATGCTTCCAATAATTCAAATCATTAATATCATTTTCAGAAGGATGATAATTGTCTATGTCGCTTAGGGTATTATCCAGAGCATCTTCCAACGTGCTTTGTAGTTGGGAAGCATCCGCGAGGGAAAGAGTAAGGCTTACTTGTGGGTCAATCATTTCATCACCCCATAATCTTTGATGGCTTTAACGATCTCAATGCGAACATTGTTTATATCGTTATAGGTCACCGCTGGGCTGTTGTCCTTTTGAAAGATGCCGTTTGCCGCCCTAGTAAAGCTTTCACCCTGAGCTTGCTCCCCTTTCTCCATCGACAAGGCAATTAAGGTATCAAGCTTAGTTTCAATGACTTTAAACTTAGCGTCTTTGATATTGGTAATCATTTTGTAGGCTCCTTTACAATGTGAGGGTTGTCTTTTCGTGTGGGTAGCAATCCTTTTAAATAGCTCACCAAATTTTCATACATTTCTGCGTCTTTGTCAGAGTAATTATGACCCTGCAAAGCTGTAAGGATAAACTTAACCTCACCCGCCATAAGCTGCGGGTGAGTAAGTTTTTGGTCATCAGTTAATGCCATTTCAACGGCTCCTTTTGATTGCAGCTTCAAATACAAGTTTCACAAACATACACATTATCGTCTGTTTCGTGGCTTGGCTCACCGCCGTCTACGTTAATGATATCTTTGCACTTATCGCAGGGAAAGTTATCGCTCCCAATTTTGGAATTAACATCAGCCCCCATAAGGTCCATAATATTAATTGCTGTATCATAGCGCGGAGTATGTTCTGAAAAGCCCCAAGGCGCAGCCTCATAGGCGGTGTAATTATTATTGGTAACAATCCTATCTTTTAATAACTCGCAGCGGTGGGCGTTAAAGAATGTGTGGCCTATTTGGTATCCACCCTCCCAAATGCTTAGGTTTTCACACGACTGATAGCTAAAACATTGAGCCATTTTGTAGAGGTCCACCCAGCCCAAAGCTAAGTCTTTACCTTTACATACTGCGGCAATGCATTTGGCTTCATAGTCCTGCCAGCTTCCCTCCACAAATTCATTAAAGCTATCAGGATAGCGAGCTTTCAAACTCTCCTTATTCATAGCTAACATTTGCAAAACCACCTCGCGGGGTTCTGCCTTCTCGTATCGATCATTGCAAAATGCTATTGCAAGTTGAGCTAAATGCTCAGGCATACATAAAAATGCTGACATTGGTCTAATTCCTTTTGATTGCAGCTTGCAGCACAAGGTTCATCAATTGCGAACGCATGTACCGTGCTTCGGTTGGGGTGATCATTAAATCTATCAATTGATCTTGGATGTGTTTGTGATGCTCTGCCAATTGATCCAGAGCCTGAGAGCGCGTAATCATGCGCCCTTCCATTCAGTAAATATTCTATTACCGTTTGCCGTCAGGATAAATTGAACCTCACCCGCCATAACCAGTTTTACTTTAATAAAATTGATTAGCTTTGATCTATGGGAAGAACTGGCATTGATCCTGGCACGTTTGAAATAACAATCAACGCCATGTTCTAGGGTGGAATAATAACCGCCATCAATGGTTTGCTGAGTATCATCATCATCAATGAGCCAAGTCACAAACTCGTTGGCCTCGCGATGATATGCGAGAACAATATTTTCATTACGTGCTAAAACGTAGCACCCATTATTGAGCTTATCTAAGGTCGTGATCATTGTAGCACCTTCCAAATTTGCCCGGCAATGAATGCCAGCATTAAAATTACAGTGAGATATTGAACGCCCAAAGTGAGGCGCTCAAAGAGTTTGATTAATTGATCAGTCATAAAATTGCTCACCTATCGAATAAAGAAAACAGGGGAAAAACAGACAAAGAACATTGCCCCAACAAACACAAAGCCGCCAGAATTTGGCGCTATGCTTTCAGCTAGAAACATCAGGACCCAAGGCCCTGAAACTATCGCTAGGACTGTGGCAAATACTTTGATGATGATGAAAAAGGTTTGCATAAGATTGGTCTCCTTGGGTTGGTTAATGAGTGATGAACACTACAGGTTTGGAAGCGGTCCAGCACAAGCCACAAGCGCCACAATCTGGAACAAGTGTTTCCTCACCCTTGGCGGCATAGCGCCCGGTTGATTTGCTGATTTGGGTAGGGCATAAGAAAGCGGCTTTAGCCTTCACAAGCGCCACAGAGCGGCTGTCATCATTGCTCAGGGCTGTCATGCTAGCCCGGTCGAAATTGCCGCTGAAACGTACCGACCAACGCGTTGGGCAATTCTCTGACAATGAAAGCAATGCAAGCCCTATGGCGCTCTCTGTGGCGTCCGTGGCGTCCGGTTGGTTGGCGGTGTATCCGTATACATGCAAGGCTGGAAACATGCCCAACCACTTGGCCCACTTGGCAACATACCCAACCGAATAGAAGTCACCTAAAATGTGCAAGCGTACTAAAAAGCCGCTTGGGTATTTGGCTTGCAATGCTGTTAGCTCAGTTTCTAACATTGCCTCCAAATCAGGACCAGCATTATAGCGAGTGGCAAACATCATATTGTTTCCGTAGCAATCAAACCAATGGGCGCAAGAACGTGGGCAAGTGGCTCTCTCTTCCAAAGTGAGGGTGAGAATAGGGAAGCCTTTCCACTTACCTTTGGTAACCCACTTTCCAAGCTTAATGTTTGTAGACTTCTTAATAAGCCGCTCAGATTTAGCCATTCCCTCAGATATGGATTTAACCCTATTGGAATAGACAGAACGATCATTCATTGCCGCTAGCTCAGTTTTAGAAAGTGCTTTCATTGGTTTGGTCTCCGGTTGGTTGGTCATGTTATGGGGCGTTGGCTCCCCTTACCCATAAGCATAGAACCGGATTTACTAAACGCAACAGTTAATTGGCTTAACTATCAAAAACAGACTGTATTTAGTTAACAGCCAATCTAAGCGCCATACAGTGACCCAACCTTCATTCATGGGCGTTAGTATGTAGAAAAGGTTAACAGCCATTCAGAAACGATTTAGGGTATTTGTTCTGGGTTTGTTCCTCAAATCTACCTGGCTAATTTAAGCCGCTAAAATGAGGGCATTATAGTAGTGTGTTTTTAGTGAGGTTCTGAGGTGAGGGCTGAGGGTATACAAACACGCGCTTCACTATCTCTTTTTCAAACTGTCAAAGAGCGCCAATCGCTCCGACAATAATATTTATTTGTTCAAGATATTTTCTTGCGTATTTATTTGCGTACAAATCTTTTATTCACCGAATGGCAGATATTAGTTCTGCCACTTTTTCCGTAAGTATCTATTATCGCCATATTTAAAACGTGGAACCTACGACCTAACCAGTGGCCGGGGAAGAAATTTACCATAAAAACAAGGGCTTTAAAATCGATATGGCTAGCAAAGATTTTTCTTTGGGCCGAGCGTTCGAGAGGGGGGCATCTGCCACCCCCCCCTCCCCCGGTGCCGTATACAACCCAGACATATTTTGAGAATTAGGCAACCGTAAACAGCCGCTACAAGTCCATATCGCAGCCGTATTCGTAAAGAGACTATATGTTGTTATAATCTCAGTTAATGCCACCTTGTAAAGTGTTAGGGGGTTGCATTTAGTTGTGGAGTTTGTTATACGGTACTAGACCAATTAGTTTATTATATTAGGAATGCTAAATGGTAGAAGACTATGGACAAGATACTAATCTATTTGATGAGGGATTACCTCTCTTTATAGACCATGACTTTGAAATCTCCGATGAAGGTATGCTAAATATAAAGTCTTTCCTCACTGTAGGAGACTTAGATGAGAAGGTGATCTTGAAACCCTTCTTTGAGATAACTGAATATGTCATGGACAACGAAGACATGGACTATCGGGAATTATACGCAATAGCGAATGAACTCGTAAGTGAGGCTGAGAGACTTAGAACTCTAGCCCAGCGCATGGAAGACAGCACTGAGAATGTAGCTGATCTCTTTGACGCTGGATATGACCCAGACTAATCTATTTGGCTGGACGGATGATGATCCAGAAGAGAAACACTCTGGTGAGACTAAGCGATGCTCTGGCTGTAGAAAAATACTACCGTTAAACTACTTTGGCTTTAATAGAGCTAAGAGTATGGGCAGAGCTTGTACTTGTAAGAGTTGTTTGCGGGTGCATACGGCTAAGATGAAACAGCTTCATGCGAAGCATAGTGTACCTGATAATCATACCTGTCCGATATGTTTAAAGGACGCTGTTGCTCTGTTCTCTCCTGGTATGGGTAATAAGACGCCTTTTAGGCTAGACCACGATCATACCACTGGAGCATTCAGGGGCTTTATATGTGACTCTTGCAATACGGGTATGGGCAAGTTTAGGGATAATATTACATTACTAGAACGGGCTATAGATTACCTTAAAGCATAACGGGTATACCCTTTAACTATCTACTCCTTACGCCAATGAATTGGTATAATGTATATACAATTAGATATACATATAAGGATAGAGTTATGATTACTAAGATCGTTGCAGTACTAGTTCACTTCTTCTCAGGTGAGGCTAGCATTATCAAGAGACTACAAGTTAATCAAATGAGAAGAGCGTCTTACTGGCAATTGCATAACATGACAGACAAAGACCTAAAAGACATAGGACTAAGTCGGTCGGATATTTATCAGGTTGCTTATGGGGGGAGAGGTCGCGGGACTACTACTTAAAGTATAATACTAGGAGATTAGTACTTACCCTATAGTTGTACCCTCAAGCGACAATTCATTATACGAATTAAACAGCTAATTGTCAACGTAAATCGTTAACTAACGGCTTAATTAATTGCTTGACTATTACACTAATAAAATGCTACAATGTAGGGACTAGGGGAAAATTGTCTTTTAATTTATACTATATACGCGCAGCCATACAACAGCGCACAGGTCAGGTTCTAAAGTTTGACCACATCCGTCAGCTATTACTGGAAGAAGGTTTAATCTCGAAGCAAGAGCTAGAGGCTAATTCGCTTGGTAAAGAGTTTGATGGGTACGGTAGATACTTTGCTACTGAGGACTGTGCTGTTGAGGTTCCGCATGACCCCAGACGTTTCATCCCTGAGTTACTTGATGAAGAGTTTGACAAAGACGAAAGCTAAATATGGCCCAAACTAAGTCTGAAAAGATAGCTTCTGGTAAGAAGCGTCACGGCTTCACCGAAGTTAACAAACCTCGCAGAGGCGGCCCTAAGAAGTTCGAAGTATTAGCCGTAGAAGGTGACACGGTTAAGTACATTCCCTTTGGCGATCCAAACATGGAAATCCGCAAAGATAACCCCGCAGCACGAAAGTCCTTCAGAGCAAGGCACAAGTGCGACACCGCAACTTCAAAATTAACGGCCAGGTATTGGTCCTGTAAGAATTGGTAAAGGAATAA
>Ga0308012_10000088_pt1 | contig 58428 bp, 58 predicted proteins | sample Neamet179_FD_203133 | JGI IMG/M metagenome (GOLD analysis project Ga0308012, IMG submission 203133) | Marine microbial communities from water near the shore, Antarctic Ocean - #179 | ecosystem: Environmental > Aquatic > Marine > Unclassified | place: Southern Ocean | collected 2014-07-25 | reverse complement strand
TTATCAATCTTGTGCTGTTTAATTTGTCTTTGAGTGAGCTTAAGTTGAATTAAACCTTGTTTAATATCAGTTTTTAACTTTTTAATTGCTGAGACAACATCTTTTAATTTGTTCTCATATTTAAGCTCGATTTGCCTTTGCTTAAATCGATACTTATCCAGATAAACTTGATTAGAGATATCGCCACTCAAAGGATATGAGAACACCAGCTTAGTCTCAACAATCGTTTCACTAGACTTAGAGTAACTGGTGTAATTTCCTTTATTGTCATCTCTAGAGGCACTAATTGTAAAATCAAAGTCAGCTAATTGTGAATTTTTATACGTTTTGATGGTTCTACTATTTTTTTGTAGCTCAAGATCAATTCGATGAAGGTCTCTAATATTAGCTTGACAATAATGCTTAACATTATTAATTAAATCAACATAAAAAATAGAAGGTAATGTTGGCAGATCTTTAGTTAGATCTATTGATTTAACTGCGGCTGATAACAAGCCTGATTGCGCCTTTAATTTTGATTTCAAGCTTAGTAATAGGCGTTTTTTCTTATCGATAAATCTTGTCAACACCTGAATATCTCTTGATTTATTTTTTGTAATTTTTATCCGTATATTTTGTAATTTATTAATGGCTTTATTGATAGTATCTATTTGCCACTTAAAGCCTACCCAGTCAATAAATTCAAACACTTTATCTTCTATAAAATCTTCTTGAGTCTCAGCTAAAAGCAGCTTTTCATCTTTATAATCAAGTACTGATAAATCATAGGTTCTTTGATCAATTACGCCATCTTTATTTTTAAGTAACGGCACTGTCCAGCTAATACTCGCATCATTCAAATATTCAGTCGTATTTTTGTCTTTTTGATAACCATTTTTATCATACATTTTTTCATCTTTAACCGGTAAATATCGATCAAAAGATAGATTTAATTCAGATCCATTTGTGAAAAATTTCTTAGATAAATCTGATGAAATCTTTCGTACATCTTGGTTTGTTTCTCTCGCATAGTCAGTGCTTGAAATGTAGTCATACTTTTGCTTATCTTTATGAATACGCCCAATCTGAGCACCTACATCCCACGACCAATTCCCATAATTTGCTTGATCACCATCCATCTCTAGTTTTTTGATCTTAAGATTAATCATTTCCTTTTCAAAAAATTCGTGACTAATTAGCAATTGATCTATAAAATTACTTTGCGTATAGGCACTAACAGATGTACTTATTAATAAAATAAATACTAATAATAATTGCTTCATTATGACCCATTTAAATTAACTAATTATAGATAAGATTAATTTCATATAAAAATTCATTTAGTCAACTATTTTTGGTAAAATTGTCTGGTTATTTTTTTGATAATAAAAGATGCAGGGAATACCGACTAATATAAAACTTTTAAGCTTTGCTAAAAAAGGATTGATTTTTTCACAGACTTATACAGTGAAAGACTTTCCAAGAATTAAAGACATTGTTTCTAATGTCGATGATCCGGTTGAAGTTAAATTAAATTTTTATATTGAGAACAACAAAATTCCTTGTATTGAAGGTAATGTGAAATTAGATGTGGCGCTTGATTGTCAGCGCTGCTTAAAAGAAGTTAAGCTTCATCTAAATCCAGCCTTCAAATTGGCTTTTATTATTCATGAAAACCAAGCTGAAGATTTAGATCCAGGCTTCGAGACAATTCTGAATGCAAGTGAAGAATTTTCAACAATAGAATTTATAACGGATGAGGTGCTAATATCCGTTCCTATGATACCGATGCATTCACATGAATGCCAATCGTATAAGGATGAAAGCCCAGTAATAAAGCAAAAGCGTAAAAACCCTTTTGCAGTGTTAGAACAATTAAAAAACTCAAACAAGGAATAAAAGATGGCTGTACAAAAAAGTAGAAAAACCCCTTCAAAAAGAGGTATGCGTCGTTCACATAATGCATTAACAAGTCCTGCATTATCAGAAGATCAAGAAACTGGTGAAACTCACTTACGTCACCACATTACTGCAGATGGTTACTACCGTGGCAAAAAGGTAATCAACACAACAGACGTTCAAGAAGTAGAAGTCTAGTAACCCCATGACTATCAAGGTATCAATTGATGCCTCAGGGGGAGATCATGGTATTTCCGTTACAATTGAAGCGGGTATTAAAGCTCTGGGTGAATTTCAAGACCTACAATTAACTTTTGTAGGTGATCAATCAAGTATTGAAGCTGAAATTGAAAAGCACTCCCCTTCTAAAGTAACAACTTCTAGAATTCAAATTGTTCATGCTACAGAAGTAGTATTAATGAATGAATCTCCTGCTATCGCGCTTCGCAAGAAGAAAGATTCTTCGATGCGTGTTGCTATTAATCTAGTTGACTCAAATACTGTAGACGCTTGCGTTAGTGCGGGCAACACTGGTGCCCTCATGGCGATCTCTCGCTTTGTACTTAAAACCATCAAAGGTATTGATAGACCTGCCATCATGGGGCGTATGCCGACGATGACAGGTCATACGCATATGCTAGATTTAGGTGCAAATGTTGACTCTAGTCCACAAGCACTACTTGAATTTGCCACTATGGGTTCGATTGCCGTCGAACAAACTGAAGGTATTTCTAAGCCAACTATTGGTCTTTTAAATATTGGCGAAGAGGAGATGAAAGGTAATGATAAGATTAAAAAAACCTCTGAGTTACTTAAAGCCTCAAACCTAAACTATCACGGCTTTGTTGAAGGCGATGATATTTATAAAGGCACAGTAGATTTAGTTGTGTGTGATGGCTTTGAAGGCAATATCGCACTTAAAGCTAGCGAAGGTGTTGCTAGTATGATGAGTCACTATTTAAAGCGCGCTTTTACGCGCAACTGGCTAACTAAAATTGTCGCACTAATTGCCACTCCAGTCCTTAAAGATTTTAAATCTAGTCTAGATCCTGGAAAGTACAATGGTGCTAGCTTATTAGGCTTACGTGGTATTGTGGTTAAAAGTCATGGTGGCGCCGACAGCGACTCATTCTTTATGGCAATCTCTGAGGCGTACACCGAAGTTAATGCTAAAATTATTGATAAGATATCTTCTCAAATATCAATAGAATTAGAAAAAAATGAATAAATTTGCTCGAATTATAGGCACAGGAAGTTACCTGCCACCAACCATCGTTACTAATGACGAGCTATCTAAGACTATTGATACAACTGACGAATGGATTGTCTCGCGCACAGGCATTAAGCAACGTCATGTCGTTACTGATGAAAGTACTTGTGATTTAGCCGAGAATGCTTCGAAAAAAGCTTTAGAAATGGCTGGTATAGATGCCTCTAAACTTGATTTAATCATCCTTGCTACAACGACACCTGATAAAATTTTTCCAGCAACTGCAACTATGCTACAAAAAGCCATTGGCGCTTCATGTCCTGCTTTTGACTTACAATCTGTTTGCTCTGGCTTTATTTTTGCACTAACAACAGCAGAGCAATATATCAAAACTGGCGCCGCTAAGAATGTTTTAGTAGTGGGTAGTGAAACCATGTCAAGAATTGTTGATTGGAATGATCGCTCAACAGCTATTCTTTTTGGTGATGGCGCTGGCGCTGTCGTTCTAAGTGGTAGTGAAGAAACAGGAATCCTACATTCTAAACTATTCAGTGATGGTGACTATTTATCATCTTTACACGTTAATAACAACTTTATTAACGAAACTGGTTTTATTGAAATGGCGGGCAATGAAGTTTATAAAATTGCAGTCAACCGTTTATCTGAGCTTGCTGAAGAGACGTTAAGTGCAGTAGGAATGTCGCCAGAAGAGCTTGACTGGATGGTACCTCATCAAGCTAATATTCGCATCATATCAAGTGTCGCTAAGCGCATTAAAACACCAATGGACAAGGTAATTGTCACTTTGGAAAATCACGGTAATACTTCAGCTGCATCCATTCCATTGGCTCTTGACGTGGCCGTGAGAGATGGCAGGATCAAAAAAGGTGACAATCTTTTAATGGAAGGAATTGGCGGTGGTTTTAGCTGGGGTAGTGTTTTAGTAAAATTCTAAAACTCTCTAGTTTGTAATTTTTTAATAAGTCGCTGTAACGCCTGAGCATCCATACTCAAATCACTCAAACAATCATTAGCTTGTAAATACAATGCTTGGTAAGCATCTTTGGATTCTTGTAATCCAATAATCGCAGGATAAGTTGGTTTATTTTTTTCACTGTCTGAATGCTGTTGCTTACCCAATATTCCAACAGGTGCTTCCACATCCAATACGTCATCTTGTATTTGATAAGCCAGGCCAATTGCTTGAGAGAATACTTTCAAGGTGGTGCGATCTTGCTCACTGCATTGGGCAACTATCGCACCTAGATCAACTGCGCAGCTGAGTAATTCCCCAGTTTTTTTACGATGCATCCTTTCAAGCAGATCAATACTAACGGTTTGGTCAACAATTGATAAGTCAATTGCTTGTCCTTCAGCCATCTCAAAAGCGGCATGCGTAAGAGATGACAATAAGTCTATTTTTACTTGATTATCCAATAAAGGATCATTTACCAGCACTTCAAAAGCAAGCGCTTGAAGTCCATCACCAGCTAAAATTGCCTGAGCTTCATCAAAGCGTTTATGACAAGATGGCTGGTTATGGCGAATATCATCATCATCCATTGCTGGAAGATCATCATGGATGAGTGAATATGCGTGAATAAGTTCCACCGCGCAACTGCTAGAATCTACCAAATCTAAACTAGAGCCGAACATGTCAACTACACAATAAGAAAGTATGGGTCTAAAGCGCTTACCTCCTGCTAGAACGCTATATCGCATTGCTTCAGTTAGTTGGCCTTGAGTGGTTAAATACTGATCAAGTCTTGTATTAACTCTAGTGACATAATGGTCAAATTCCATATAAATTAGTTACGAATCATCCAGTGGAACTTCATTAACAAACCCATCTTGCTCAGTGAGTTTTGAAATTTTTTGACTAGCATCATTAAGTGCTGACTGGCAAGATTTAGTTAGTTCAACACCTTTAGAAAAATAAGCCAAGGAATCTTCTAAACTTAAATCACCAGACTCCATGGTTTTCACGATATCCTCTAATTCAGTCAAACCTTTATTAAAATCGAATTTTTTAGTCATAATTTATCGCTTACCTCCGCCGCCTGCTTTAGAGAGTATTTTATCCAATATTCGACTGGGTAATATTCTTTTCAGTAAGGCGAATAACTTAGTTGGAAAAGTCACTCGGTAGTGAATTTTTGCCTTAGGCGCTTCTAAGGCATGCAATACACAGCTAAGAATAGATTCAGGTGCTAATGTGAAAGTGGCCAACTTACTTGAGTTTAATCGTTCAATCATGCCTTGATAATTTGCTTGATAATTACTGTTATCCATATTAACATTATCTTTAAATGCCAGATAAGCATTCGCTCTAAACTGCGAGTCAATAGGACCTGGCTGAACAAGAGACAATTGTATGTTGGTATTAATAAGTTCAAGCCTTAAGGTATCTACAAGACCCTCTATTGCAAATTTTGAAGCATTATACGGCCCTCTAAAAGGCATTGCCACAAAGCCCAGTACTGAGCTTAAGTAAATAACTCTTCCAGAATTATTTTTTCTCATTACTGGTAAGACTAAATTGGTTAATTCATGCCAGCCAAAAACATTTGCCTGAAATTGAGCCTCAAGCACCTCTCTAGATATATCCTCTAAGGCGCCAACTTGTCCATATGCACCATTATGAATTAATCCATACAAAGTATCTGTTTGTGAGTAAATCTCATTCATAGCAAACTTAATAGATTCAGACGAGGTAAGATCTAGCTGGTGAGATTCAAACCCTAATTGCTTAAGTTTTTCCACATCATTGGATTTTCTAGCCGTTGCAAAAACTCGGTATCCAGCTTTTTTTAAACCAAGAGCAAGGCAAAGCCCAATCCCGCTAGAGCAGCCTGTGATTAAGACTGAACGCATTATTTCTGTGCTTTTGTCCAGAAGTCAGCAATAGATTTAAGCTCAGGGTTAATGCTTTGTGAACGCAGCACTAAGAAGTCATAAGCCATTCGAAAGCCTTTACCTAATAAAATATCTTCAACTTTTTTAGGATCCATTTTCTCAAGACGGTTTTGCATCATCCACGTGTCTTTAATGCGTGCTGTCAGCCATCTTGGTAGTGAGACTTGCTTAATTTGATTAATAATCACTTCCTCAGAGGCCTGACTCATGGCCAAATAAGTACTTTTCTGCTTTTTCTTGACGACTTCAAAACGCTCGTTTTGAGCTTGCCACAAAAATACCGCAAACAAAAAAGCAGGTGTAACTGGTTTATTTCTCTTGATTCTATTAGAGGTGTTGTTAAGAGCAATCTTAATAAATTCATTCTTATGTGTTTGTCTAAATAAATGCTTTAACAGGTCATATTTTTCTAGACGCTCAAAAACCGCAAAACCATATTCATTGTGAAATAATTTAATACACTCTTCATATAAGCGAGCAGGTGAAATATTGCTAAGTAATGGCGCTTGTTGGTGAATAGCATCTTTAATTTCGTCACTGAGTTGAAAATTAAGCTTTGTTTGAAATCTAACAGCTCTAATCATACGAACCGGATCTTCTTCAAAACGCACCATTGGTTCTCCAATGATATGAATAGTCTGAGATTCAATATCTTGCAGACCACCGATGAAGTCAATCACCTCTTTTGTATTGATATCATAATATAGTGCGTTAATTCTAAAATCACGACGAACCACGTCTTCTTCTATTTTTCCATAACAGTTGTCACGTACAATTACACCACTTTTAGCAGTTTTAACTTGGCCAGATCTAAACGTTGCCACCTCTAAAAATTTTCTAGCTGAAAACATTACATGCACTAAGCGAAAACGTCTACCAATTAAACGAGAACGCTTAAATAGCTTATTCACTTGCTCTGGTTTGGCATTAGTAGCAATATCAAAATCTTTTGGCTTAAGGCCTAATAATAAATCACGTACACAGCCGCCAACTAGATAAACTTCAAAGCCAGCTTTGGTAATGGTTTGAACCACTTTAATTGCATCTCTATCAAGCAGCCTTTGATCAAAATCAACAGACTGGCGAACGATGGCGGTATTTTTCTTTTTACGAAATATGTTGAAGATCGACAATCGGCTTGGGACTCCACCCATTTTTTTGATGTTCTGCAACAACAGTTGTATAAACACCACCACGAACATTAAAAATAGCTTTTAAGCGCATGAATCTTGGATTAGTTGCTTTCACTAAATCATTTAAAATTTCATTAGTGACTGCCTCATGAAAAGCGCCTTCGTCACGAAATGACCAAATATACATTTTTAATGATTTAAGCTCAACACAAGCTTGATCCGCAATATATTCCAAATGCAAAGTGGCAAAATCTGGTTGACCTGTTTTAGGACATAGACAAGAAAATTCTGGCATATCAATTTGAATAACAAAATCACGCTCGGGATTAGGATTGTCAAAAACTTCAAGTTCTTTACTAGGATGTGAAGACATAGTTTCTTTGTGTTAAAAATGATGTTATTTTACACGCCTATAGAGACTGTTGAAATAACGATGCTAAAAAGGTTTTTTAATTAGTTGGCTTAATTTTTCATGGCGATAAGCATAAAAAACAAAAATAATCAGCAAGACTAGTAAATGCACCCACCATAGACCTATTATCGGCAACGTATCACCTCTCTCTAGACTTGATTTAGCTATCAATAATGCATTATTATAAATAATAAACACTATGACACCTGCCAGCACTCCCAAATTTTTGCCACCGCGTGGAGAGGTTTTACCCAGTAAGATCGCAAAGATAGATAAAATCAACACACTTATAGGCTGAGAGAGTCGCCATTGCCATTCTGCAATCTCTCTTGTATCACTTGAAAATATAATATCTAGCGTTGGTTTTGATTCAGTTTTAGTCTCTATATTAGTACTTTGGCGTTTTTCACCATTAATAATTTGCAAATCATATTGATCGAAATTCAGAATTTTTTTATTCATTTCTGATGGGAATCCATGATATCTGGTTCCATCTTTAAGGCGTAAATAAACACTCTTGGTATTAATATCAGTATATTTTTGAGCTTGTGCCGCAAGTGTAATAATCGGCTGATTATCAGCTAAAGTATAGATAAAAATTTCTTCCATATCTTGGGTTGATTCACCATCAATATTTTTTACTTTTGATGCATAAAAAACAATATCTCCATCCTTAAACTCTTGAAATTCACCCTCTTTAATAAAAGAAAATTTTGATGAATTTTCACTGCGATCCATTATCATACTGCGCTGTTGTTTTGACCATGGAACGGCAATTGTGGTCAGGAATAAAATAAAAATAAAAATAACAATAACGACTGGCTGAATAAAAACCATAAGATGCTTATCACCAATACCTAACGAATTCATCACAACTGCTTCAGAGTCTTTATAAGACTTACTGATTGCTAAAATAATTGCTAAAAATAGAGATAGGGATAGTATTAAAGGTACATCTCGAATCATTTTAAAACCAACTAATGGCAATAGATCAGCAATTGGAATTCCTTTTTCTAGACTTTCCTTAATAACTGAAACTAATTGATTGCCAAAAATTACCAGACCAAGAACGATAAAAACAGCAGCCGTTATCATCAATACATTACGTATTAAATATTTAGCGAGAATACTGTTTTGTAGTTTAAGTGCCTGTGAAATGGCAGATAGTATATGCATGCTTTAAGTATACTTAAAGCAACGAAAGATTACTTCTTTTGTGACATTGAGGCAAAGAATTCATCGTTGGTTTTGGTTAGCTTTAATCGATCTATCAAGAACTCTGCAGCTTCTACAGTATCCATAGGGTGCAGGATTTTTCTTAAGATCCATAATTTCTGTAGTTCTTTTTCATCAGTAATCAGCTCTTCACGACGTGTGCCAGAGGCATTAATATTAATTGCAGGGAAAATACGTTTTTCACTTAGGCGCTTTTCTAAATGAAGCTCCATATTACCTGTGCCTTTGAATTCTTGATAAATTACTTCATCCATCTTAGAGCCTGTATCAATTAATGCAGTTGCAATAATCGTTATACTGCCGCCATTTTCGATGTTTCTAGCTGCACCAAAAAAACGTTTAGGACGCTGTAGAGCATTTGCATCCACACCACCCGTTAAAACTTTACCTGAAGATGGGGCAACAGTATTGTACGCCCTAGCAAGACGAGTAATAGAATCTAACAAAATAATAACATCTTTGCCCTGCTCTGCACGCCTTTTGGCTTTTTGAATAACTATTTCTGCAACCTGAACATGCCTCTTAGCAGGCTCATCAAAAGTTGAAGCAATCACTTCACCACGGACGGTTCTTGCCATTTCAGTAACTTCTTCTGGACGCTCATCAATTAATAATACAATTAATTCACACTCTGGATGGTTATGAGAAATTGAAGAGGCAATATTTTGCATGATCATCGTCTTACCGGCTTTTGGCGGTGCAACTAATAAACCCCTCTGGCCCTTTCCAAAAGGTGCAATTAGATCAATTACTCTCGCTGTAATATCCTCAGTACCGCCATTGCCCACTTCCAAGCTAAGTCTTTCATTTGGATGGATTGGCGTTAATGAGGCGAAAGGCACTCGATTACGAACATTTTCAGGATTTTCACCATTCACTTCAGATACTTGAACTAAAGCGAAATATTTTTCACCTTTTTTAGGTGCACGAATCTTACCTGCAACCAAGTCACCTATTGATAGATTAAAGCGCTTAATTTGATTTGGAGAGATGTAAATGTCATCAGCACCTGAAGTATAAGAATCATCACTAGATCTTAAAAATCCATAGCCATCTTGCAAAATATCTAAAACGCCGTCACCGATTACTTCTTCGTTGTTAGCTGCTTTAGCTTTAAGAATAATAAAAATAAGAGTTTGTTTTTTTGCACGTGAGATATTTTCAGCACCCAATGATTGGGCTAATTCTAGTAATTCCTCTGGGGAGGATTTTTTTAACTCTGATAATTTCATGAAATTTCCGTTATGATTTGGTAAGAATTTACCAAATGGGTGCTGCAATTAAATTGCAAGTGATTCTAGACATAAGCCATTTAATAATAAAAAATGACTGATTCAAAATGATTAAATATTGGTGTCAATAAATGTGCTTAATTCTGCTTTTGATAAAGCGCCCATTTTAGTTGCAGCAACCGCTCCATCTTTAAATAAAAGCATTGTTGGAATGCCTCTAATACCATATTTAGGTGGTGTTTGGTCGTTTTCATCGACATTGACTTTGGCAATAATAATTTTGCCATCATATTCATCGGCAATTTCATCCAATACTGGCGCTAATGCTTTACAAGGTCCACACCATTCGGCCCAAAAATCAACCAATACGGTTTGCGATGAATTAATAACGTCAGCTTCAAAGCTGGCATCTGTAACTGCTAAAATTTTGTCGTTCATAAGTTTTTTTAAATGATTCTGAAATGAAAAGATACAACAGAACTGTTGCAATAGTGCATATTATATCAGTATTTATTTGATAAACAAGCTTTTATAGTCTTTCTTCTAGTGCTATTTTCAAGCTAGATTGCTGTAATTTATCCAGAGGTTTATTATTAATATCATTAACAAAAAATACGTCTTCGACACGCTCACCCATGGTTGAAACTCTCGCGTTAATTAATGAGATATCCATCTCGTATAATACATAAGCAATATTAGACAGCACACCTACCCTATCCAACGTGTTAATCTCTAATTTGGTTAAATGCCATTTTTTCTTTTCACTAAGGCTAATATGCGTTTTGTTGTCGAAGTAACGGTGTGAATGGTTTAATTGTGGCCTAGCAACATCAACTTTGGGATTGCTTAATGCTTTTGAAATGAGTTGATGTAAGTCCAATCCTTCCAAGTTTTTATCTTTTAAAATACTAATGGTGTTATAAGCCTTGTTGTCTTTGGTGGTTAGAATTTTGGCATCAACAATATCCAGTCCAGCTCTTTCTACTACGCTAACCAAGTTAAAAAATAAACCTTTAAAATTATCACACAATACAAAAATATCTACGACATTGTTTTCAGAAATCTTGGAGCTAATAGTTATTGGCAATGCATTATTACTAAATTGTAAGGATAAATGCCACAATATATCGTCAAGCTCATAACGCAAATAATAATCCTTAGGAAGTTGTTCTAATATTTTACGAACAAACTCCATTTCAAAGCCTTGAGCAATACAAGCTTCAATTAACGCCTGCTTGTTGTTGTTGATTCTCTGACTATTACTCAGTAAGATTTCTGTATCACTACCCATATACTGTTTAGCATGTCTAAAAAGTTTTTTTAATAAGGCGTCTTTCCAGTCATTCCAAAGATCATCTTTAGTGGCTCGAATATCTGCCACAGTTAATAAATATAAATATTCTAAAAACTCTATAGAGCCTACTTCATCACAAAAGTATTTAATAACCACTGGGTCATCAATGTCTTGTTTTTGTGCCACACTTGACATTAATAAATGCTTTTCCACCAAGCCAACCACTAGACTTGTGTCATCAATATTAAGCTGATGACTCTTACAAAATACCTGTGCATCTTGCATACCTAATTTTGCATGATCCCCGCCTCTACCTTTGGCAATATCATGGAAAAAACCTGCTAACAATAATAATTCCGGTTTTTTAATATTTTTTGAAATTTCACTGCATAGGCTAAATTCATGGGCAAATTCATTAACAAAAAAACGTCGTAAATTGCGAATGACAAATAATGTGTGTTGATCAACGGTAAATGCATGAAACAAATCATATTGCATTAAGCCCACAATCTTGCCAAATGCAGGAATATAGTGCTCAAGAATTCCATATCTGTTCATGAGTTTAAGTGCTTTATTAACCCCTTGATTCTGCTGCAAAAGCTCAATAAAAAGACGGTTGTTGTTGCGTTTTTTGTAATAATTTTGATCAATTAAGTCAAGGTTATCTTGCATTTGCCTTAAAGTACCAGCACTAATACCACGAACATAATTATGCTTTGAAATTAACAAAAACACCTCAATAAATGCAGAAGGATTTTGGCTAAACACCTGGTCATGGTTGGCATGGATATAGCCATATGAAATTCTAAATTGACTATTTAGATATTGCGTGTTAATTACTTTATCTTCAAGTAGTTGCAGCAAAATATCATTCAAACGAGAAACCTTAGTGACCGTTTGATAATAATCTTTCATAAAGCGCTCAACTGCCATTGAGTCTCCATCTATATAGCCGAGCATATCAGCTACTTGTTTTTGATATTGAAACGCCAAGCGGTCTTCTCGACGAGAAGCAACAATGTGCAGTGAAAATCTCACACGCCATAAAAATAACTGAGATGTTTTTAAGAGTTCATACTCATCATTGCTTAAATATTTTGCTTTAACTAGGTCAAATAAAGTATTCACGCCAAAATACCATTTAGCCACCCAAGCAACAGTTTGAATGTCGCGTAAACCACCTGGGCTTTCTTTGATATTAGGCTCTAGATTGTAAGCAGTATCTGAAAATTTAGCATGTCTAGCTCGCTGCTCTTTTTGCTTTTCAACTAAAAAAGATTGCGAAGACCAGTCACTCGCCTTAATGACACTTTTCATTTTATCTAAAGCGCTATCAAGTCCAACAATTAGACGAGACTCTAACAGATTGGTAACAATGGTTAGGTCATCAATAACTCCTACACAATCTTTAATATCTCTTGTTGCATGGCCCACTTCAAGTCCAACATCCCACAAAAAGGTTAGAAACTGAGAGATTTTCTCTTGATGGGTTTGATGTGAGTCGTTTGGAATTAAAATAAGTAGATCGATATCTGAATATAAATGCAACTCACCGCGCCCATAACCACCAACAGCAATCAATGAAATTTGGTTAGGCATATCAAATCCTTGCCAAATATCTTTTAATAATTCATCAACCCCATTTGCCCTTGCAAGAACAAAACCCTCAACGGCAATGGTAGAATTTAAAAAACCCTCTTGTAGAGAGTTTTGTAGATCTTGATATCGAGTTTTATAATCACCTAATTTCATACTTAGATGATAACTGATTAATGAGAATGTTGAGAAATATAATCAAGTGCCATTTGCAGTCTTGCTAAAGTCCGCTTTTTGCCTACAAGTTGAGCTACGACATCAATATTACCCGCATTGCCATTACCACTTAGCGCTAAACGAAAGGGTTGACCTATTTTTCCAAAGCCGATATCAAGCTCATCACAAACTTGTTTAATTTGCTCTTTAATATTGCCCGCAGCCCAATCATCTAGAGCGCTAAGTTTTGTAAATAATAACTGAATAGATTGACTATCTTTAAATTGCTTGGCAGATAATTTTTCATCAAATTGGTCAAAGTCTTGATAAAACATTTTTAACCCATCAACCATTTCCACCAAGGTTTTTGAGCGCTCTTGCAAATGTTCAACTACTAGCTCAATAGCCGGACCATTTGAAACATCAATAGACTGATTTTCTAAATGCCATGCTAAATTTTTAAGCAAATGATCAACACTGGAAGATTTAATATATTCTTGATTAAGCCAAATAAGCTTTTCTTGATTAAAGCTAGCAGGTGCTTTATTGATATTTTTTAACTCAAATAATTCTACAATTTCTTCCAGTGAGAACACCTCTTGATCACCGTGTGACCAACCTAGGCGGACTAAATAGTTCAGTAATGCTTCTGGTAAAAATCCTTCATCACGATAAGCCATAACACTTACTGCACCATGGCGCTTTGAAAGTCTTGCACCATCACTGCCTAAAATCATAGGTAAATGTGCAAATTTTGGTAAATCCCAGCCTAGAGCTTTATATAAATTAATCTGTCTAGGGGTGTTATTAATATGATCATCACCACGAATCACTGTGTCAATATCCATATCATGATCATCCACAACAACTGTTAAATTATAAGTTGGTGTGGCGTCACTTCGGGCAATAATTAAATCATCCAGCTCTTTATTTCCAATTGAAATTTGACCTTTAACTACATCATCAAAAGCTACAAAACCTTCTAAAGGATTCTTAAAGCGAACCACACCGGCACTGAGATTTTTATCTCGACAACAGCCGTCATATTTAGCTTTTTCACCTTTTTCAGTGAGCTCATCACGTAATACTTGTAAACGCTCTTTTGAGCACTCACAATAGTAGGCCTTATCTTCACCTAGTAAACGCTCAATGATTTCCTTGTAGCGCTCAAAGCGATCAGTTTGATAAAAAGGCCCTTCATCATGAGTCAAACCTAACCATGCCATGCCATCTAATATAGCATCAACTGATGCCTGAGTTGAACGCTCACGATCTGTATCTTCAATGCGAAGCACAAACTGGCCTTTTTGTTTTTTAGCCCAAGCCCAAGCAAACAGTGCTGTTCTAGCGCCACCTATGTGCAAATAGCCTGTTGGTGAAGGTGCAAATCTTGATTTCATAGCTCGCTAGCTTCTTCCGCTTTTTCATACCAAAGTTTGGCCTTTTCAAGGTCTTTCTCAACCTCTTTACCATCCTCAAACAGCATGCCTAAAGTGTACATAGGGCCGGGGATGCCAAATTCAGCAGCTTTTTCAAACCATTCAACAGCCTTATTGATATCCTTCTCAACACCTTCACCCATCATGTAAGCCACGCCAATCATATGGTGTGCAAAAACATGATCCTGCTTAGCTGCTTTCATGAAATTTTCAAAACCTAAAGGTTGATTTTCAACCATACCTAAGCCATTCATTTGCATCATTCCAAGTCTCCACTGACTCTCAGCATTGCCTTGCGTTGCAAGTGGCGCTAATAATTGGTATGCCATGGTAAAGTTTTTAGTGTCAAAAGCTGTAACACCGCTGGTTAAATCTGCGTCATAAATATCTGTAGAATTAGAATTGTTCACAAGTTTTCTCAAATATAAAAAGACAATAATTTTACACCGAGACTGTTGTTATAATGGCTAATAATTAGTAAACTACCTACTCTTTACGTGGAATTTAACCAGCAAGAAAACAATCAAAATAGTGTTATATCAATAGAACAAGGGCTTGTTCAGCTAGGTCATGCACAGATAAAAACACCCTGTTTTATTTCTAGAAGTTTTTTTACTGAAACAAAAATTAAAACAATTGAAGATATCAATAAAGTTTCTATTTTTTCGTTATCCAGTCAAGATGATATCGATATATTGATTATTGGTACAGGTGCATCTCCTAAATTTTTAACAGCCAAACAACAGGTCGATATTCAACAAATGAACATCGGCACCGAAAGTATGAATAGTGAGTCAGCCTGTCGAAGCTTTAATCTTTTGCTATCAGATGTCAGGAATATTGGTTTATTACTATTATGAAGCTTTTTAGTATTGCACAATTACGTCATTATTGGCATTACTTTAAGATGGACACACCTTTATTTTTACTAATTATGGCACTAAGCGGTTTTGGCCTTGTCGTTCTTTATTCAGCCTCTTCTGAGTCAATATCAACCCTTTATAAGCAAGTTTTTCATTTTTCTTTGGCTATTAGCGCTATGCTTGTTATTGCGCAAATTCCGCCTTATTTATTAAGGCGATTCTCCCCCTATTTAATGCTATTCGGTATTTTTTTATTAATCTTAGTTTTACTGTTTGGCTCTAGTAGTGGTGGCGCACAACGCTGGCTAGATCTTGGTTTTATGCGTTTTCAACCTTCTGAAATTATGAAAGTTATTGTGCCTATAGCTATCGCCTCAATCCTTAGTGAAAAAACGCTCCCGCCGAAACCTTTGCCAATTTTCTTATCCATTGCCTCTATTATTGTTATTGTTTTGTTAATCGCAACACAGCCTGACCTTGGCACTTCACTATTGATTGGCGCCTCTGGATTTTATGTACTTTTTTTCTCTGGTATTCGCATTCAAATTCTTAAAAATCATTGGCTTAATTTTGGCGTAATTAGCTCACTTATTGCTAGTGGTGGCTATATTGCCTGGAATTATTTATTAATGGCATATCAAAAAAAACGCATCATGACATTAATTGATCCAAGCTCGGATCCTTTAGGATCAGGCTATCATATTTTACAATCTAAAATTGCCATTGGCTCTGGTGGTATTTTTGGTAAAGGTTTTGAGCAAGGCTCGCAATCTCAGCTTGATTTTCTTCCAGAACACTCCACTGATTTTATCTTTTCTGTGATTGCTGAAGAGCTAGGCCTAATGGGTGTGCTGTTTTTATTCACACTTTATGGTCTAATTATTTTCAGAGCTTTTGTTATTTCATTTCAATCAGAAGACAACTTCTCCAAGCTATTAGGTGCCAGCCTTACTCTCACCTTCTTTACATATATTTTTGTTAATATTGGCATGGTATCTGGGTTGTTACCGGTTGTTGGTGTTCCATTGCCATTTGTTAGCTATGGCGGCTCATCACTCATCACCCTCATGTCTAGCTTCGGCATTATTATGTCTATTCGCAAGCACAAAACCCCAAGATACTTACAACGCTAATGCCTATATTCTTAATATTTCTTATATTTTTTTCGCAATCTATTTTTGCTAAATCACTGCCAGCTACAAATTTTCAAGCAACACATGATTTCATTGACAAGATGGTTAAAAAACATCATTTTAGCAAAACTGAGTTAGTTTCAATTTTCTCACAAGTTAATTTAATCGTTGCAGAAAAAAAACCTAAATCTAGTGTCAAAAAACCCAAACCTAAAACCATGTCTTGGGATAAATATCGCTCATTATTTATCACCGATAGTCGTATAAAAAATGGTGTTGAATTTTGGAAAAATAACCTTGAAGCTCTAAAGCGAGCTGAAAAAAAATATAACGTTCCTCAAGAAATTATTGTGGCTATTTTAGGCATCGAAACAAACTATGGCGAGAATCAAGGCCAGCATCTAGCTTTAGAAACCTTAGCTAGACTATCTTTTGGAAATCATCGTCGTAAAAATTTCTATCAAAGAGAGCTTAAAGAATTCTTATTAATGTCACGCGAAAATGCACTAGCGCCACTTTTAATCAAAGGCTCATATGCAGGTGCGATGGGCTATGGACAATTTATCTCTAGCTCTTATCGTTATTATGCTGTAGATTTTGATTTTGATGGAAAAATAGATCTATTTTCTAGCCCTATTGATGCAATCGGATCAATTGCCAATTATTTTGATAAACATCAATGGCACGATTTTGGTCCTTATGCTCGTCCAATCACACTGACAGATTCACAATTAAAATATGCAAGATCTAGCACCAATAAACCTAAAAAGAATGCTAAGTATTGGCGTGATAAAGGCTTTAGCATAGATGGCGATATTAACAATAAAACCAAACTTGCCTTTATCAAACTACCACAAGATAATAAGTCAGAAACCTGGCTGACTTATTGGAATTTTTATATATTAACCCGTTATAATCATGACAATAGATATGCAATGACAGCGTTCCAATTATCTGACATTTTAAAGCAACAATTTAACCAAACTAACCCATAAAATTATGCATCTTCCAAACTTATCAAAACTTTTAATTCTTTGTGTTGCTAGCCTTGCACTTAATGCGCAAGCTGCAATTTTTATAACACCTAAGGCACCTGGTATTGGTGCTGCTGCATACACAGTGTTAGATTTTAATTCTGGCAAAACACTTGCTAGCAACAATGCAGATGAAAAACGCTCGCCTGCTAGTCTGACCAAACTAATGACTTCTTATGTAGTTTTTCAGCTTATCACTGATGGACGCGCAAGCCTTGAAGATGAGGTTCGAATTAGCAAAAAAGCTTGGAAAACAGGTGGATCAAAAAGTTTTGTTGAAGTGGGTAAAAATATTAAACTAGAAACTCTTTTAAAAGGCATGATTATCCAATCAGGTAATGATTCTTCTGTTGCATTAGCTGAACATATTGCTGGTACAGAAGGTACGTTTGCCACTTATATGAATGAATATGCTCGCGAACTAGGCATGAAAAATTCTCGTTTTGAAAATGCCTCGGGTTTGCCTAACAAAGATCAATACACTACCGCTGCTGATATGGCGATTTTGGCAGCTGCCATTATTCGTGATTTTCCTCAATTCTACCCATGGTATTCTCAAAAAGAATTTACCTATCATGGCATTAAGCAACGTAACCGCAACAAACTACTTTGGAGTGACAACACTGTTGATGGGCTTAAAACTGGCTATACAAAAAAAGCAGGTTACAACTTAGTTACAAGTGCCAATCGTGTTGGCATGCGTCTGGTTTCAGTTGTGCTTGGTTCAACAGGTGTCGATGCGAGAACAGCGCAAACACAAAAAATTCTTGACTATGGCTTTCGTTTCTTTGAAACTCAGCGCCTAAAAGATATCAATAAAGAAGTTCCTATTGCAAGTGCTACTAAAGATACGCTTAAAGTTGGCACAACTAGCCAAGCAAGTTTCACCCTAGCACGTGGTCAATTTAAACTATCTGACCAGGTTATTCAGCTTAATAGCGGACTAGCAGCACCCGTTAAGAAAGGTGAGTCAATTGGTAAATTATTAATTCAGTTTGAAGGCAATACCATCGCAAGTGTGCCATTGGTTGCCCTTGAAGATGCTGAACAAGCTGGATTTTTCTCTCGTATGATGGAGAAAGTTGGGCTTTAATGGTCTTTCTTAACGGAGAATTCACCCCTAAAGATCAAGCCTGCATCTCTGTTATGGATAGAGGCTTTTTGTTTGGAGATGGTGTTTATGAAGTTATCCCTGTTTATGCTGGCAAAATTTTTCGTTTATCTGATCATCTTGCCCGCTTACAAAACAGCCTAGATTCAATTCAAATTAGCAATCCTTATACGCCTGAGAAATATCAAAATATTTTTGATCAGCTGCTTGAGCAATCTCCGAACTCTAATCAAGCTATTTATTTGCAAATTACTCGGGGTGCAGATACGGTTAGAAAGCATAGCTTTAATGAGCTAAGACCCACTGTATTTATAGAATTAAATCCTTTAATTCCAAAAACAAAAACCGAATTAGAAAATGGCTATCACGCTATTACTCAGCCAGATTTTCGCTGGGAAAGATGTGACATCAAGGCTACCTCACTTTTAGCTAATATCATATATTCTCAGCAAGCAAAACAAAGTCAGGTAGAGGAAGTCATTCTACATCGTGATCAAATGATGACTGAGGGTGCAACCTCTAATGTCTTTACCGTTAAAGGCAATACATTATTTACCCACCCTACTGGCCAGCATATTTTATCTGGCATTACCCGAGATTTAGTCATAGAAAGTGCTAGACACTGTGGACTAATCATTAAAGAAGTTGCAACCAAAATTGATGATATATTTAGCGCTAATGAGGTTTGGATTTCCAGCTCAACTCGCGAAGTAATGCCAATCACCAATGTAGATTCAAAACTCATTAACAACGGTAAAATTGGACAACACTGGTCACAAGTTTACGACCACTATCAAACTATCAAAAATGCATGACGAGCGCCTAGATCAACTTGAAGATTGGTTAGAAATTTTCTTTGATGATGCAGATTTCACTTTATCTAAAGCCAGTGATGACGCAAGTTTTAGGCGCTATTTTCGGATTGAGCGAAGCAATCTTAGTTTTATTGCCATGGATGCACCGCCAGAAAAAGAAAACTCAAAACTGTTTATAGATATAGCCAATCTTCTGCGCGATAACAACGTACGCGCACCTAAAATTATTGATGCTGATTTAGAGCAAGGTTTTTTACTCATTGAGGATCTTGGAAATACCACTTTTCTTCAGGCTTTAAATAAACAGCCTAAGCTTGACTTGTACAAAATGGCCATTGATGAGCTTGTTAAAATTCAGACAATTAATACTGAAAACCAGAATTTAGCATCTTACGATAGTGCACTTCTTATGAAAGAAATGCAGCTATTGGTTGATTGGTACTTACCAAAAAATACGCATCAAAATCAACTCAGCCAACTCACTGAAATTTTTGAAATATTGATTACTAACGCCATTAATTCGCCTCAGGTTTTTGTACATCGTGACTATCATTCTCGAAACTTGATGATCACTCGTCAAAAGATTAGTGTTATTGACTTTCAAGATGGCGTCATTGGCTCCAATACTTACGATTTAGCCTCATTACTTAAAGATGCCTACTTTGAGCTAAGCGCAACTGAGATACAAGCCTTATTAGCTTATTTTTACCAGCAAGCTGATATTCAAACTACTTTCACAGATTTTGAAAAACAATTTGATCTGATAGGTTTACAGCGCCACTTAAAAGTTCTAGGTATATTTAAACGCCTGTCATTACGTGATAATAAACACCAGTATTTAGATGACATTCCTTTGGTTAAAAAATACGCCCTACAAATGGCGGATAAATACCCTGAATTTAGCCTATTAAAGACAATCCTATGAGGGCAATGATTCTAGCAGCAGGCAGAGGTGAACGCATGATGCCACTAACTAAGGACACCCCAAAACCACTCATTGAGGTTAAAAATATAGCACTTATTGAGTATTCAATCAATGCACTTAAAAAAGCTTGTATTACTGAAATTGTTATCAATATTTCTTATTTAGGTGGGCAAATAAAATCCCACCTAGGTGACGGTACAAAATTTGGCGTTAAACTTAGTTATAGTGATGAATCGGCCAATGCTTTGGAAACCGCTGGTGGTATTATTAAAGCGCTACCTATGCTGGGCAATAAGCCCTTTATTGTGATTAATTGTGATGTTTTGTGTGATTATGATATATCACAACTCAAGCTTCCAATCGGTTCACTTGCACATTTGGTATTAATCAACAATCCTATGCACAATCCTACAGGAGACTTTTCACTCACTAATGATCAGATTGTTGAAGTGGGTAATCAAAGTTATACTTTTTCTGGGGTTGGAATTTATCATCCTGATTTTTTTAAAAATCACATACATTCCCAGGGGAAGCTTCCACTCTACTTACTTCTAAAAGAAGCGCTGACAGCTAACCAGCTAACTGGTGAGCTTTATCAAGGTTACTGGCAAGATGTGGGTACGCCTGAGCGCTTAGAGCAGGCAAACACTCGCTAGAATTAAGAAAAACAAGCCATTTCTAAAATTTGCCAAATGTTTTATCAATATTTCAACAACCTACTTTTTCTTTAAAAACTCATAGAATAAGCTGTTTTTAGCCCTATTAAGGCTAAATAAACGGATTTTAATGTCTTTTAAAGAGGGTCAAACGATAAAAATAGAAAAATTTAGGCAAATATTAAGTCATTTGCATTATTTACGAAATTTTAAAAACAATATTGGCTTACTAAAGCTGATAGCCAATCGATAATCCAACTAATATAAGTACTGTTCCGGTAAATCTATTTAAATACTTAACCTTATCATTATCAACCCACTTTCTAATATAGCTTGATAAGGTGGCGTAACCCAGCATGATAAATATATCAACCACTAATAAAGTGGCAACTATTATGCTGACTTGATTTAACTGGTTTGACTCTGGGTTGATGAATAAAGGGATAAATATAATTAAAAACACAGTTGCTTTAAGATTTAACAAATTAATAAAGCTTGCTTTTAAAAAATGCTTATAAGCAGTAAATTTTTTAGCGGTTTGATTGTGAGCCAAATTAATATGCTCAGGCTTGGCTATCCACTGTTGAAACCCAAGTACTACAAGATATACAACGCCTATCCACTTAATCGATGCAAATAAAAATGCGTTTGAATTAATAAAAAACCCTATCCCAATTGATACAAGCACAATTTGAATGCCATAACCAACTTGCAAACCTATAATCGTATAAAGCGATTTTTTAAAACCATAGCGAATACTCTGGTTAATGGTTGTAATCGCGCCAGCACCTGGGGAAAGGCTGATAAAAAAAGAGGCAACGATTAGGCTAAGCCAAGTGTCGATATTCATTTATTTTTAGTGCCTCTAAAAGATTGTTGCATGCTTATAAAATAGTCTAAATTTGATTAATTTTAAAACAAAAACACGCTGGATAAATTGTTGTTAATTTTCTTTCATAAAAGCGCTTTTCAAATTAAATAACGGCGTCACTCTTTTTATCAAAAACCTAGTCATTTATTTCGCGTAAAATAAATTTTGGTAGCGCTAAGGGTGCGCCGACAATGAATGGTTATGAACTCCGCCAGGTCCGGAAGGAAGCAACGGTAATAATTTTTTCAGGTGTTGGATGTTATTCTTGGTGCTGCCACTTTTAAATTATCCTTTTGAGCATGAGTGAGCATTATCAAGTCCTAGCCCGCAAATACCGCCCGCATACGTTTGGCGAATTAGTTGGGCAAACTCATGCCAAAAAAACCCTTGTAAACGCACTCGACGCAAATAATTTGCACCATGGATTTTTATTCACTGGTACTCGTGGCGTCGGCAAAACTACCATTGCGCGTATTTTTGCCAAATCTATCAATTGTGAAGCGGGCGTTAGTTCTACGCCTTGCGGCACTTGCCCTACTTGTTTAGAGATTGATAGAGGTCAATCAATTGATCTAATTGAGCTGGATGCGGCTTCGCACACTGGTGTCGATAACATGCGCGAATTGTTAGAAAATGCGCAATATATGCCAACCAAAAATCGATACAAGATTTACTTGATTGATGAGGTTCATATGCTCTCTAAAAGTAGTTTTAACGCACTACTTAAAACTTTAGAAGAGCCACCTGAGCATGTGAAGTTCTTACTGGCGACCACTGATCCACAAAAGCTACCTATTACTGTACTTTCTCGTTGTTTGCAATTTACGTTGTCGCAACTCTCTCACGAGGAGATTCTTGGTCAGCTGAAGTTTATTATGGATGCCGAGGGTTTGACTTATGAAGAAAGCGCATTAAGCCGAATTGCTGAATTTGGCAACGGCTCAATGCGTGATGCACTGAGCTTATTAGATCAGTCTATTTCTTATGGTAAAGGCACAGTCACTAGCAAAGATATCAAAGCCATGCTTGGACTTGTTCATCATGATGATATCATCACTCTGGCTCAGCATTTGTTCAATCAAGACGCTAAAGCGGTGATTGAATTTATTAAAGAATTAGCTCATCGCGGTGAAAACCTTAGTAATGCTTTAAAAGATCTTAGCTCGTTGTTTCATCAAATTTCACTGGTTCAAATTGTAGGTGGTGAAAGTAAAGATGACATTAAAACACTAGCGGCGCATATCAGTAATCAAAATTTGCAAATTTTTTATCAAATGGCAATTAACGGTAGTAGAGATATGTCGCTAGCGCCTAGTGAGCAAATCGGCTTTGAGATGACGTTATTACGCATGCTCGCATTTCATAGCGATATAGACACAAGCTCAACACCTGGCACAGCAATCCAGTCGGAAAAAAAAACTCTAAAAATCACCCCTAGTAAAGCTTCAAGCGAGCCAACGACCAAAAAAGCTGCGCCCATAAAGATAAAGAAGCCGCAAGAAGACAAACTAGCTGAAAAACCAATACAATCCAAAACTGATGATTTTTTAGCCATTAAAAATCAACAGGAATGGGAAGATGTCAGTCAATTGGTTAAGTTTTCTGGTGGTGCAAAAATGTTGATTAAAAATACTTTATTTAGCGCTCTAGCAAACAACACACTCACGCTCACACTTGATGAGAAATTTAGCAATCTATTGAGTGATCAGATTCATAAGACTATGCTTGAGAGTTTGAGAAAACAATACACGGATTTAAATTTAGTAATTAATATTGATCGGTCAACTTCTGAAACTTTGGCACAAAAAGAAGCTAGAGTTCATAAAGCGTATTTGGCAAAAATACAGCAGGAGTTTTTAAACGACGAAGTTGTGCAAAAATTAGAGCAAGCTTTTAATACAAAAGTTGATGTTAAATCCATTAAAGAAATCACACGACATTAAATAAGGGAGTAGCCTATGTTCAAAGGTGGAATGGCTGGGATGATGAAAAAAGCCCAGCAAATGCAAGATAACATGCAAAAAGCACAAGATGAAATCAAAACCTTAAGTGCAACTGGGCAAGCAGCCAGCGGCGCGGTTCAAATTACGATAAATGGTGAGCATATGGCTACAAATATTAAAATTGATGAAATGGTGATGGATGATAAAGATATGCTTGAGGATTTAATTCTGACAGCAATGAACGATGCTACCCAGCAAATCTCTAGTGCATCTGAAGCGAAAATGAAAGGTGCAACAGGTGGAATGAATCTACCTGGTGGCATGAATTTACCGTTTTAAGGGTTTATTCTTAACTCATGATTGAATCCCTCAATAAAGCTTTTTGTGCCCTACCAGGCGTTGGTAGTAAAACTGCACAACGTTTTGTTTACCACCTATTAGAGCGTAATCGAGATGGTGGCTTTGAGCTTGCTAAAGCTTTGGTTGATGCAATGGAGCATGTTCAGCATTGTCATTCTTGCAGAACATTAAGTGAAAAAACTCTGTGTAATATCTGTGCCAATACAGTGCGTGACGATACTCAGCTTTGCGTGGTAGAAACTCCAGCTGATATTCATGCTATTGAACAAAGTGGTATTTATAAGGGAAAATATTTTGTACTAAGCGGATATCTTTCACCTATTGACGGTATTGGTGCTAGTGAGCTCGGTCTAGATGAGCTTGAACAAAAACTACAAGATAAAAAAGTGGATGAGATTATCTTAGCAACCAATGCAACTGTTGAAGGCGAGGTAACTGCACATTATATTAGCAATATGGCCAAACAGTTTGATGTTCAAATTACGCGCATTGCTCACGGCATTCCTATTGGTGGAGAGCTAGAATATGCAGATATTAATACCATTGCCCACGCCCTATCTGGGCGTAAAAAATACGATTAAATTTATTTTACAGATGTTAGAATTTTTTAGACAGTAGCTCAATTTCATAGCCATCTGGATCTTGTAAAAAACCCACAATCGTATCGCCTGAACTCATTGGTCCCGCTTCCCTAATAACCTTTACACCTTGCTCTTTGGCTTTTTTTACTGCCTCATACACATTGTCAACATTTATGGCAATATGACCAAATCCTGTTCCAACTGCATAGTCATGCGTACCCCAATTATAAGTCAGCTCTAAAGCAGGGTGCTCAGATTCTGGCCCGTAACCTAAAAAAGCCAATGTAAATTCTCCCTTAGGATATTCTTTTTGACGTAACAAACTCATGCCTAACACCAGCGTATAGAACTCGATTGATTTATCCAAATTTCCAACTCTAAGCATTGTGTGCAAAATTCTCATAACAACTCGTTTATAATTCAAATACTCATCATTATAAACACCAAATCAATGACAGATAGTTCCTCCCACTGGAACAAAGTTTATACCACTAAAAAACACGACCAGATTGGTTGGCATCAAGATCATCCAACCATTTCACTGAATTGGATTATGCAATATACTCTCTAGAATGAAGCTATTATTGATATAGGGTGTGGCATTTCACTATTAGCAGATAATTTACTTGCTGAAGGTTATAGCGACTTATCATTGCTAGAACTATCCAAAAATGCCATAAAGGCTATCCAAAAAAGATTGACACCTGAAAAAGACAAGGTGAGTTTTTATAATCAAAATATCTTAAAATTTTCTTCAAAAAAACAGTTTAAACTTTGGCATGATCGAGCTGTTTTTCACTTTCTAACCAATCCAGATGATCAACAGACCTGCATTCAAAAACTTGATGATTATCTTCAAAAAGATGGCTTTTTCTTACTAGCGAATTTCTCTCAAGATGGTCCGACACAGTTCTCTGAATTGGAGGTTGTGCAATATGACGAAAAGAAAATTACGCAATTATTAAATCAAAGTTTTAAACTCATCAAAACTACTACTGAATCGCTTCCTCATCCTAATGGTGACAATCAAGAATTTAATTTTTTTTATTGCAAAAAAAATAAGTTAGCGATAAATTTATTGATAGGTAGGGTGTTTTATATTTTATTTTTGAATACTAATTAAATCAGCTCGAGACAGTTGTTTTTGGTCATTTTCATCAATAAATATTAAGAATTCAGCACCTTTTCGAGTAACAAGATCAATTGGCTTTATTCTAACTAATTTTCCCTCAATAACAACTCGCATCGATTGAGTGCGCATAATTACCAGCTCATAAATACTATGATCTTCGCAAGAGATTCTTTGATAGCTACTCATGTTGGCTTGATCAGTGCTAATTTGACACTTCTATCCATTTGTTTGATTTCATATTCGCGTTTTGACGCCTCAGACCTGTCACTCATTTCTTCTTGATAAACCAGCTGACACGGTGCATTAGCTCGAGTGTATTTTGCCCCACCCTTAATATCGCCATTGTGCTGGCGCAAGCGCCTGGGTAAATCGTTGGTAATTCCGCAATATAACGAGTTATTAGCGCACTTTAATAAATACACCAACCAAGTTTTATTATCCAATTTATTAATCCCTTTATAGTATAATTGCAAAGTTTAATCCATCTTTATAAGTTAATGGAAAAAACCTACAACCCTGAACAAATTGAAGCGAAATATCGCGCCCTTTGGGAAGACAAAAATCTATTCTCGTCTGATGCAAATTCTACCAGTGAGAACGCCTATTCAATCATGTTGCCGCCGCCAAATGTTACCGGCTCATTGCACATGGGGCATGCTTTTCAACACACTATCATGGATGTACTTACTCGATACCATCGCGGTAAAGGCGAGCAAACCCTTTGGCAGCCTGGTACAGATCATGCAGGCATTGCAACACAAATGGTGGTTGAACGCCAACTAGCTGCTCAAGATATTACTCGTCATGATGTAGGTCGTGAAAAATTTATTGAAAAAATCTGGGACTGGAAAGAACAGTCTGGTGGCACAATCACTTCTCAAATGCGTAGACTCGGCTCATCTGTTGATTGGAAAAAAGAACGCTTTACCATGGACGAAGGCTTATCTGACGCTGTTAAAAAGGTATTTGTGCAACTTCATCAGGAAGGCTTGATTTATCGAGGCAAGCGCCTGGTAAATTGGGACCCTGTTTTGCATACAGCTGTCTCTGATCTTGAAGTAATTAGCGTTGAAGAGCAAGGCTCTTTATGGCATATGCGCTACCCTATTACCGATTCTGATGAAACAATGGTGGTGGCAACAACTCGCCCAGAAACCATGCTAGGCGATAGTGCTGTTGCGGTTCATCCAGAAGATACTCGCTATAAACACTTGATTGGAAAAACCATTGACTTACCATTAACTGATAGAAAAATCAGAATTATTGCCGATGATTATGTGGACATGGAGTTTGGTACTGGTTGTGTAAAAATAACGCCTGCTCATGACTTTAATGACTATGAAATGGGCCAGCGCCATAACCTTGAAATTATCAATATCTTAACGGATGATGCCAAAATTAACGATGCTGTTGATACTCCATACATTGGTATGGATAGATTTGATGCACGTAAGCAAATTATTAAAGATTTAGATGAGCAAGGTTTACTAGAAAAAATTGATCCACATAAGCTTATGGTTCCTCGTGGCGATAGAACTAACGCGGTTATCGAGCCTTATATGACAGACCAATGGTTTGTAAAGGTAGCTCCATTGGCAAAACCGGCTATTGATGCGGTTAAAAACGGAGATATTCGCTTCATTCCCGAAAACTGGAATAAAACCTATTTTAATTGGATGGATAACATTCAAGACTGGTGTATCTCTAGACAAATTTGGTGGGGTCATCGCATCCCTGCTTGGTATGATGCTGACGGTAACATTTTTGTTGCCAACTCTGAAAAAGAGGCTCAAGCCCAAGCTGGAGAAGGTGTTAAGCTTACCCAAGACAACGATGTACTAGATACTTGGTTCTCTTCTGCACTTTGGCCTTTTTCAACGCTAGGATGGCCAGAAAAAACACCAGACCTTGCTAGATTTTATCCCACTAATGTATTGGTCACTGGCTTTGACATTATCTTCTTCTGGGTAGCCAGAATGATTATGTTTGGGCTTAAATTTACAGGTGAAGTACCTTTTAAAGATATTTATATTACTGGTCTTATTCGCGATGGACAAGGGCAAAAAATGTCCAAATCTAAAGGTAACGTGCTTGATCCAATTGATCTTATTGATGGTATCTCTTTAGAAGATTTACTAACAAAAAGAACCCAAGGCATGATGCAGCCAAAGATGGCTAAACAAATTAAAAAGCAAACTCAGCAAGAATTTGCTGATGGAATCCCTGCTTTTGGTACCGATGCTCTTAGATTTACATTTGCTGCACTTGCTTCATTTGGTCGTGATATTAAGTTTGATTTAAAGCGAGTCGAAGGATATCGTAACTTTTGTAATAAGCTTTGGAATGCCTCTCGTTTTGTTTTAATGAACCTTGAAGGTGAAACCATTAATCCATCAGCACAACTTTCAACTGCTGATAAATGGATTTTATCTCGCTTGCAAGATACCAAGGCTAATGTTAAAAAACACCTAGATGGTTATCGACTTGACTTAATGAGCCAAGAGTTGTACGAGTTTGTTTGGCATGATTATTGTGATTGGTATTTAGAGTTATCTAAACCACTATTACAAGATGATAAAACCAAAGCGGGAACACAAGCAACTTTGATTAAAGTATTAGATGAAATGGTTACTTTACTACACCCAATCATTCCATTTATTACCGAAGAAATCTTCGAACAGTGTAACACCATCACAGGCAGTGGTAACATCAGTCTTATGACGCAGTCATACCCAGAAGTTGACCAATCATTAAACTCTAAAGACTCTGAAACAGAAATTAAATGGCTGCAAACTTTTATTTTAGGTATTCGTAAAATTCGTGGTGAAATGAATATTCCACCTTCTAAGCCACTACCTTGCTTTGTACAAAATTTCAGTCAATCTGATGAGTTATATTTACAAAATAATGCAAATATCTTAAATGCTCTTGCTAAGATGGAAAGTATTGATAAACTTAACACTAATGAAGAGGCGCCAGAATCGGCAACGGCATTAGTAGGAGAGATGAAAATTCTCATCCCATTGGCCGGATTAATCGATAAAGACCAAGAGATTATTCGACTTAGTAAAGAAATTGAAAAATTAGAAAAGCAGAAGATGCAATTTGAAGGTAAATTAAACAATCAAAAATTTGTCTCCGGTGCACCAAAAGCCATTGTAGATGTCGAGCGTGAAAGACTTAACGCCACACTTGGTGCTATTGGCGATTTAAATGAACAATTAGATAAAATATCAAAATTATAATATGAAACTTAAATACCTGAGCACCGCCCTATTACTACTAAGCTCAATGGTGAGTGCACAATCATTTATTTATATTACTGATCAAGTGGACATCCCAATGCGATCTGAGAAAGTTTTTGGTGACAACATTGTGCGTTCACTTTCATCTGGATCCAAAATGGCTATTCTGCAGGCGACTGAAGATGGCTGGACTCAAGTTAAATTTGAAGGGTCAACTGGTTGGATTATCTCTCGCTACTTGTCTAATAATCCACCTGCAAGAGCTCAATTAGAAAAACTTAGACAAACTTACAATGCTAATAAATTACTCTTGATTAAGCTCGCTAAAAGAAAAACTGAGCTTGAATCTGAAGTGCAATCATTAAAAGTGGCAAACACTAAGTTATCTATTAAAACTAGTAAATCTATTGCTGAAAAAGGACATATTGAAGATATCTATAAAGATGCCTTAAAGCTAGAGCATTCTAATGAAAAGCTGATTACTAAAAATCTACAGCTAAAATCTGAAATTCAATTACTTACAAATAACAATACTGCTACGCAAGATTCCAGCTCTAGAAACTGGTTTATTGTAGGTAGTTTTGTTTTATTTTTTGGAATCTTGATTGGTTTTATTTTTCCAAACTTTGTCAACCGCAGGAGATATTAAATGAACTTATTAAAAACCGCACTAACATTTGATGATGTATTGTTAGTACCAGCACACTCGACTACTATGCCTAAAGAGGTTAGCATGTCAACAAAGCTCACTAAAAATATCACGCTTAATACGCCTATTCTTTCAGCGGCAATGGATACAGTTACCGAGGCAAAGTTAGCGATCGCCATGGCTCAAGAAGGCGGTATTGGTATTATTCATAAAAACATGTCTAGTGAACAACAAGCCAATGAGGTTCGCAAGGTTAAGCGTTTTGAATCTGGCATTATCCGTGAACCAATTACTATTGGCCCTAAGGCTACTATTGCTGATGTATTTGACATGCAGCATAAATTTAAAATATCTGCTCTTCCCGTAGTTGAAGGCAATACCATCGTTGGCATGATCACAGGACGTGACGTCAGGTTTGAGACGCACCTAAATGAACTAGTTGAAAGCTTAATGACACCCCAAGATAAGCTGATTACTGTTGTTGAGGGTACAGACATGAGTGAGGTAAGATCATTACTTCATCAGCACCGTATTGAGCGTGTGGTGATCACTAATGACAAATTCGATCTTCAAGGTATGATCACTGTTCGCGATATTCAAAATTCAACTGATTTTCCAAACGCCTGTAAAGACCATGCAGAACAGTTGCGAGTGGGTGCTGCTGTTGGTGTCGCTTCTGGCACTGGAGAGCGTATTGATGCTTTAGTTGCAGCAGGTGTTGATGTTATTGTTATCGATACGGCTCATGGCCATTCTCAAGGTGTACTTGATCGTGTTAAAAAAACCAAAGCCAAGCATCCAAATCTTAATATAATTGCTGGCAATATTGCTACCGGCGCTGCTGCATTAGATCTAGTTAAAGCAGGTGCTGACTGTGTAAAAGTTGGTATTGGTCCTGGTAGTATTTGTACAACCCGTATTGTTGCAGGTGTTGGTGTGCCACAGATTAGCGCTATTTCTGATGTCGCAGATGCACTTAAAGGCACAGGCGTTCCATTGATTGCTGATGGCGGTATTAGATACTCAGGTGACATTGCTAAAGCTTTTGCTGCAGGCGCTTATAGCGTTATGTTAGGTTCAATGCTAGCAGGCACAGAAGAGTCTCCAGGTGAGGTTGAACTTTACCAAGGTCGTTCATACAAATCATACCGCGGTATGGGTTCAATCGGTGCAATGAATCAAGCACACGGATCTTCAGATCGTTATTTCCAATCAGATTCAAAAGCGGACAAATTAGTTCCTGAAGGTATTGAAGGACGCGTTGCATTTAAAGGCTCTATCCGCCCTATCATCCATCAAATGATTGGCGGTGTTAGATCTTCTATGGGTTATACGGGTTGTGAAACACTTGAAAAAATGCGAACTAACTCCACTTTTGTACAAGTAACTTCAGCAGGTATGGTCGAATCACACGTGCATGATGTGAGTATCACTAAAGAGGCACCAAACTATCACCAATAATTCTTAGACATTTATAGAATAAGAATTTTTAGATAAAGAAAATCTTTGTTATGTTGTTTTTTCTTTTTGCGCTTTTATTGCCTCTAAAACACCATCCCAAAATTTCACTCTAGCTATTACAGCTTGCTGAGTAGCGTCAATTGACTCTTGAACTTTCTTCTCATCGCCATTACATAATCCATTAAGCAATCTTAATGACAATGGTGCATGAAAATCTTCATCTAGATGAATATGCCTATTCAGATAATAATGAAAAATTGGCGCCTGAGCCTCAGAAACGCCGATTTTTTCCAAAATTGAGCGGAACATACAAGGGATTATATGTTCTCTACCTAATGCTAAAGCTGCTGCCACTTGATGGGATTTATCACCTTGTATAAATTGAAATGTTGTTGATGTAAATATTTTAGAAGGTTTTGGAATATCGTGAGATTCAAGCGCTATATCAACACCCTTGTCTCTAACGGTTTTAATAAAAGCTTTAGAGGCGGATGTGTCAGCACCAATTTCCTCCATCGCTCTATGGTAAAGCTCAAAATGGCTTGAGTACTCACCAGGAATATTAGTTTCATCAGATTCCTCTTCAAGCACCAATTCATTAATAAACCTTCTAACATCACCCTCTCCTTTAGGGGTCCATGGATACTGAGTGGGTGCAATGGTATATTGCAGATATTTTATAAGAGACATAAAATCCCATACAGAATAAATATGATGCTCCATAAAGCATTGAAGATCTTCAATCGTAGAAACAGCATCATATATTGGATGATCTTCTAGCTGACTTTTAAAAGAAGCAATGATATCGCTATTGATTTTTTTTGACATAAATTTTTTATTGTTAATATTAACCAAGGTGGTCTAAACAATCCAGGACTAGATTTATCAATTAAACCAACAGTATGCGACTGATTTATAGAAAAAATCAATCAGCATTATTTTGTATTTTGCCTTAATTATTATAAATTTAATTTCTTTTTAACCCGCTATTTTAAAGTGATATTATTAGAAAAACTAAGGCCTAACATCTATACCTTTAAGCGAAGTATAATGAACTAAGCAAAACGATTGCCATTAGTTGGATCAATGCTGAATCTCGCAATAGCTTCTTAAAATATCTGGCTTGCTAATAAAGCTGAAATATTCTAATTTTAAAAAACAATCCTAGTTATTTACAAGCATTATGATTAATAATAAAACATCTTGATACATTTTGGAAAAATATCTGAGCAAGAATTTTTAACTGATTATTGGCAAAAAAAACCTTTGCTTATTAAACATGCTTTGCCAAATTTCATTTCTCCAATTTCACCTGATGAGTTAGCAGGTCTCTCTCTAGAGGAAGATTTTGAATCACGCCTCATTACAGGATCTACTACTAGCCGGCAGTGGTCTCTAACTCAAGGTCCATTTTCAGAAGCTACCTTTGAAACATTGCCAGAAAAAGAATGGACACTTCTGGTTCAAGGGGTTGATCGCCAACTTGATGAGATACATGACTTAATCCAGCATTTTGATTTTATTCCACGTTGGCGTTTTGACGATGTCATGATCTCTTACGCCGCCCAAGGCGGAAGCGTCGGACCTCATTTTGATTATTATGATGTATTCTTACTCCAAGGCAGTGGCCAGCGTCACTGGACGTTAAGCTCGCAGTTTTGCACACTTGATAATTACTTAGAAGGTGTACCACTTAGAATTATGGATAAATTCGTGCCAGAGCAAACTCTTATTGCTGAACCTGGTGATGTTTTATATGTACCACCCAAAATAGCACACCACGGCGTGAGTATGAGCGATGATTGCACCACGCTTTCTTTTGGCTATCGATCTTATAGTATTCAGGAGATGTTTGATAATTTAGACACTCATAATACGCACAACCAATACTATCAAGACCCAATATGGGATAACACCAACACGCCTGCACTCATTCCAGATTCTGCCATACAAGTAGCTAATAAAACTTCTGAAATTAGCGCCATTGATTTTGCTAAATTTATTACTAAGCTTGACACATTAGATGTTCAAATTTTGCAGCAATTTGAATACACTCAACAAGGTATTGAGTTCGAACCTGGTCAAGTATATCAACTACATTCAGCATGCAAAATTGCTTATTTATTATTAGATAAAGAGATTCAAATCTTTCTTAATGGCTTGCTAATCAAAACCGAAGAAACGGACGTAAAAAAATTAATTGATTTTTGTAATAAAAGAACTTTAAGCGCTAATAATCTTCCTAATTTAGCTCAGCAGCTATTTAATTTAGACATGGTGTATGAAATTTAAACAAAAATATATGAAACCTGTTTATGGTGTCTTTATATCTGTAGTTGCCATTTGGTCAACCACGCCATTAGCAATTCAGTGGTCAACCTTAGGATCAAGTTTTAGCTTTAGTGTTGCCAGTAGAATGCTTCTTGGTTTGATATTTTGTATATTAATACTACTCTTCAAGCAACAAAAACTATCATTAGATAAGCAGTCTCTGTCTAATTACTTATATGCCGGAGCGGGTATTTTTATCACCATGAGCCTAGTTTATTACTCAGCTCTTAGTATTCCATCAGGACTAATATCTGTTGTTTTTGGACTAACTCCCATTATTACAGGTGTATTTGCGCTGATACTGCTTAAAGATAGTTTTTTCTCATTGGGAAAAATGATCGGTCTTTTGTTGGGACTTTCAGGCCTCTTTATGATTTTTAAACATTCCTTTGTTTTTGCAGAAACATTACTAACCGGTCTTATAAGCGTGACTTTAGCCATGACTTTTCAAGCTTTTATTTCTGTTAAACTTAAAAAAATTAACTCACAAATATCTGCCTTAGAAACCACAACTGGTGCGCTAATTGTTAGCGTCCCTCTGTTTATTGTTAGTTGGTTTGCACTTGGCGGTGAAATTCCTGAAACTAGCTTGAAAGCGGTATTATCGATTGGGTATTTAGCTTTTTTTGGCTCAGTTATTGGCTTTATGTCGTATTATTATTTAATTAAACACGCCAGTGTTAGAGTGGTTGGCATTGTTCCTTTAATTACACCAATATTTGCACTATTATTAGGTTCAACACTTAACAATGAACAGTTAAGTATTGCTCAAATAACTGGCATTAGCCTGGTTTTATTTGGCCTTGCTATCTATGAATATGGCGAAAAATTCTTAAAAAAATACCGCTTATAAAAGCGGCATTAAATAAAATTTACTTGCGACTTAACACGGGTGAGTCAAACTTTAACCCCTCCCAGCCATAGGTCATGAAGTTTCGAATATTTGCATGAGAATTACTCTCAGGCGTATTAAGCACATCTTGATAATATTGTCCAAAACAATGTAGCGTTTCTAGTTGGGACAATTGGTGAATAGCGGCAAAACAAAACAACTTAGCACTACCTTGATTTTCATCAGCAGAATTCTCAGTTTCACCGTTACTAAAGCTTACTGGTGTGTAATCGTAATCATCATCGATTAACTTGATTAGATCCTCAAACCTCATTCTTGCACCAGATCTTAACTCTTCTAAATATTCTTCTTGTGTCACCCCTACTCTCCTCTTTTAATTAGTCCTTTTTATCTACACCGTCATTGGATTTGGCTTGTTGACATTTATACCGTATTTTTCAACTGCCTGTGCAATAACTGAACTATTCATTTCACCTTCATCAACTAATGCCTTTAAAGAGGCTAGCACTACATAACTTGCATCTACCTCAAAAAAGGTTCTGAGTGCTGCTCGGGAATCAGAACGACCAAATCCATCTGTACCTAAAACTTCATAGCGATTTGGTACATATTTGCGCACTTGCTCAGCATAATTTCGCATGTAATCAGTTGCAACAATAATTGGACCTTTTGCATGCTCTAGACATTGAGTAATGTAGGGTACTTTTGGTGTATCCGTACTAAAACGATTAACACGATCAATGGCTTGTGCTTCACGAGTTAGCTCGTTAAAACTTGTAACCGACCAAACGTCTGATTTCACGCCCCAATCATCTGCCAACATTTGTGCAGCAGTTTCAACTTCTCTTAAAATCGTCCCAGAGCCCATTAGTTGAACTTGTAAATCACCCGTACCCACTGTTTTAAGTGCATACATACCTTTGATAATACCTTGTTCAGAGTTTTCAGGCATTTCAGGATGAGTATAAAGCTCGTTCATGGTTGTAATGTAATAAAAGATATTTTCATTCTTTTCATACATTCTTTCTAAGCCACTACGCACAATAACAGCAAGTTCAAAGGCATAAGTTGGATCATACGACACACAGTTTGGAATGGTGTTTGCTACTAAGTGAGAATCACCATCTTGATGCTGCAGGCCTTCACCATTTAGCGTTGTACGGCCAGCTGTACCACCTATTAAGAATCCCTTAGCTTGCATGTCACCTGCTGCCCATGCTAAGTCACCGACACGCTGGAATCCAAATTTAGAATAGTAAATATAAAATGGAATCATTGTGACGTCATGCGTTGCATAAGAAGTTGCAGCAGCAATCCAATCAGAGATTGCGCCTGCTTCATTAATACCCTCTTGCAATACTTGACCTTTTTTATCTTCCTTATACCACATGACTTTATCAGAATCTTCTGGCTGATACAATTGCCCAGAAGCTGAATAAATACCAAGCTGTCTAAATAAGCCTTCCATGCCAAATGTACGTGCTTCATCTGGCACAATTGGTACAATTTTAGGGCCTAGTTGCTTGTCACGAACTAAAAGAGTCATAACGCGATTTAGTGCCATTGTAGTTGACATCTCTCGATCGCCACTAGATTTTAATAATGCATCAAAAACACTTAATTCTGGCGCTTTAATATTTTCTAAATTAAAAGATCTTATTGGCAAAGAGCCACCTAATTTTTGGCGTCTTGCTTTCATATACAGCATCTCTTCACTATCTTCTGCTGGCTTATAAAAGTTAAGCTCTTTAACGTCATTCTCTGTGACTGGCACATGAAAGCGCTCAGCAAAACGCTCAACCTGTTTAAGGCCTAATTTTTTCTGTGAGTGGGTTGTATTTTGACCTTCACCAGCTTCACCCATACCGTAACCTTTGACTGTTTTAGCTAAAATAACGGTTGGTTTGTCGCTACAAGCCTTAGCAGCATGATAAGCCTGGAATACTTTATATGGATCATGGCCGCCACGATCAAGACCATAAATCTCATCGTCAGTCATATGCTCTACCATAGCTAATAACTCAGGATATTTGCCAAAGAAGTGCTTACGTACATAGGCGCCATCTTTTGCTTTATAAGCTTGATATTCACCGTCAACCACTTCTTCCATGCGTTTTCTAAGTAGGCCATCTGCATCTTTAGCAAGCAGTTCATCCCATCTGCCGCCCCAAACTACTTTAATAACATTCCAACCTGCGCCACGGAACATACCTTCTAATTCTTGAATAATCTTACCATTGCCACGCACGGGTCCATCAAGACGTTGCAGATTACAGTTAACAACAAAAATAAGATTGTCTAATTTTTCACGACCAGCCATAGAGATAGCACCTAACGACTCTGGCTCATCTGTTTCACCATCACCCAAATAAGCCCAAACGGTACGTTTATCTGTTTGCTTGATTTCACGATGATGTAAATACTTCATGAAACGCGCTTGATAAATAGCCATAATCGGCCCAAGGCCCATAGAAACCGTAGGGAATTGCCAGAAATCTGGCATTAGCCATGGGTGTGGGTAAGAGCTTAAACCACCTTCACCTGTCTCTTGGCGGAACTTCAACATTTGGTCTTCAGTAATACGCCCTTCTAAAAAAGCACGCGAATAAATACCTGGGGAAATATGCCCTTGGAAAAAGATTAAATCTGCGCCTTGCTCTGCATCAGGGCCACGATAGAAATGGTTGAAACCTACTTCATATAAGGTTGCACTGGATGCAAATGAAGCAATATGTCCGCCTAATTCATAAGGCAACTGGTTAGCTTTAACTACCATCACCATTGCATTCCAACGAACCATAGCTGAAATCCTTGCCTCAACATCCACTTTAATATCAGTAGCGATTTCTTTATCTTTAGCAATACTATTTAAATACGCTGTATTAACACCTGTTGGTAACTCCATGCCATCATGGTGTGCCATGTCCGTCAGTTGATTAAGGATGAACTTAGCTCTGTCTTGCCCCTCAAACCGGGCAACTGATCTAAAGGCTTCTAGCCATTCTAGGGTTTCAGCTGGATCTACGTCTTGATTATTCATAATATGATATTTTTCAAAAATGGATTAATTATCCCAAACTTACATGTCAGTAAAAATTTACTTTAAAAAATACTTTGTAAACAACAATGCACCAATAAAGCCAACAGATCCAAAACCAATTTGCCATAATTCATTCATAGGAAATAGCTCTACACCAATCAAGGCACCTATAAAAAGTGCCAATAATGGTAGCATATATAATTGAAACGCTCTGTAGAATAATTCTGAAGAAGAAATTTGCATGGTGACAAAATCTCCAACAGCGACACCTGGCTCTAGTGGCTTATTAAATGTCGTTGCATGACCAAAAGCACTCGCAAGAATACCTGTACCGCATCCAGCACTAGCAGAACAACTATGACAACCACCAGATCGATTAACCTTGAGCACCATGGTTGTATTTTCAATTTCGATTACTTCAAATTTTTCTTTCATTACGCTTAAAATAGATATCTTAACTTTCACTATTTTAGCCCCTTATGAGCATCTCACCATCAATCTTCAAGGCTTACGATATTCGCGGCATTGTTGAGCAAGAATTAACCCCTGAAATCGTTAAATTGATTGGCCTTGCCATTGGTAGTGAATCTATTGAAAAAGGTGAGAGAGGCGTTGTAGTTGGTCGAGATGGACGATTAAGTGGCCCAAGTCTCATGGAATCTTTAAAGGCAGGACTTAAACAGAGTGGTTGTCATGTGGTCGATATTGGTATGGTTCCTACGCCATTAGTCTATTTTGCGACATACACAAAAGCTGCTACCTCTGGAGTAATGATTACTGGCTCTCACAATCCACCAGAATACAATGGTTTTAAAATTATGATTGCTGGAGAAGCTCTTTCAGGTGAGCGCATTCAAGAATTATATCAACGCATTAAAAATAACGATTTCACCTCAGGACATGGAACCTCTACCAAGGTTGACATTGAGGATGATTATATTGATCGTGTTAAGTCCGATATCAAACTTAGCAAACCACTTAATATTGTAGTAGATTGTGGCAACGGCGTTGCTGGCAACATTGCACCAAAATTATTTGAGCAATTAGGCGTTAAAGTAAATAAATTATTTTGCCTAATTGATGGTAATTTCCCTAACCACCACCCAGATCCTTCCAAGCTTCACAATTTAGAAGATATCATTAAAGAGGTTGTTGATATGGGTGCAGATATGGGTTTTGCCTTTGATGGTGATGGTGATCGACTTGGACTTATTGACAACAAAGGCAATGTAATTTGGGCAGATCGACAAATGATTTTATATTCAAGAGACATACTTGAACGCAATCCAGGCGCCAAAATTGTCTTTGACGTGAAGTGTTCATCACTGCTACCAAAAGATATTAGTGAGCATGGTGGCGAACCTATTATGTCTCGCACAGGGCACAGCTTCATTAAAGCCAAACTTAAAGAAACTGGTGCTGCGCTGGGTGGTGAAATGAGCGGACATATTTTCTTTAAGGAGCGCTGGTACGGTTTTGATGATGCACTCTACACCGGTGCAAGATTATTAGAGATATTATCAAAAACGGATCAAACTTGCGAACAAGTCTTTGCTAATTTACCTGATAGCATCAACACGCCAGAGATTAACATTCATTTTGATGAGCAAGGTCAGCAGTTTATTGCGATGGATAAACTGGCTAAAAATGTAAGTTTTGATGGCGCTAAAATTACCACTATTGACGGTGTGCGTGTCGATTATCCTAATGGCTGGGGATTGGTTCGCCCTTCTAACACAACACCTTGTTTGGTATTAAGATTTGAAGCAGATGACGAAAAAACCTTGGAAGAAATTCAAGAAAAATTCAGAATTTGGCTAGAAAGTAACGATATTTCTACCAAAGACTTCTAATTATCATTATTTCCTAAATTTTTACATTAGTATGTAGAATTAGCTGATTTATCTTAATAATTAACTAAAAATAGCCTATTTTCACTATAAAAACCGTTATTTTGTCTATTTTTAGACATTAAAACTAGTAAAAACTCGATTTATAAGAATTAATTAGGGTTTTTATGGCTCATTCGCAATATTATTCAAAAATTTCCTTTGATAATTTTGAAGTAATACTATATTTAACGTCTTTATAAGTAAATGACAAATGATTTGCATGAAGCATTAAGCGTTTAGCGCCTGTTAATTCCACTCTTTTCTCAACTGATAAAGTTTTGCATAAATAATCATTAGCAACAGTTTCATTTACTCCGTAAATCGGATCTCCTAAAATACTGTGGCTTATTGAATCAAGATGTACTCGAATTTGATGCTGTCTACCTGTTACTGGAAGCGCTTTAATCAGAGTAGTGTTATTATTTTTGTTAAATTTTAAAGGCTGTATGTGTGTAATAGAGGCTTTGCCTTGCGGTTTTTCACACGTCATTTTGACGTCAATCGTGCTGTTCGCTTTGGAAATCAACTTGTCAATAGTAATCAGTTCTTCCACACAACCTTTAACTAAGGCTAGATATTCTTTAGTGAATTCTCTTTTTTCAAACATGGTTTTTAATCGTGTGCTGGCTAGTTTATTTTTAGCCACAAGGACCAATCCAGAAGTTTCAGCATCGATTCTATGAGCTAAATCTGCTTGTTCACCAAAATGATATCTAATTTCATCTAGTAGACAATAAGCGGTTGTTTTTCGAGTGGGATGTACCATTACGCCAGAAGGCTTATCAAATACGGCAAAATCTTCAGTTTCAAAAACAGGATTTAATCCTCTGGTTTGCCCTTCAAAAACTGCAACTTGCACATATTCACAATTTAGGATGTGTCCATTTTTCAAGGGATTTTTCTGGTCATCAAAAACTCTTTTTTTAGATAGAAGTTTTTGAGATATTGAAGAAGATAATCCGGCCTCATCAAGTAAAAATTGTTGAATTTTTTTACCTTGAATTGCCTGATATTTTTTGAGTACAAAGGGCATACTTATACAGCTTTATTGGTTTTTTAGATAACCAGCGAAGCCAGGCCCAAGAACGCGACAAAACCAATCACATCGGTAATAGTAGTTAAAATGACACCACCTGCTAATGCCGGGTCAATTTTAAATCTAATTAATAATGATGGTAAGAATGCACCAGAAAAAGCAGCAAATATTAAATTAACAACAATGGCTGCAGAGATAACCAAGCTTAATGTTAAATCTTCGAACCAAGCGTAAGTAGCTAGGCCGATTACTAATGACCAAAGTATGCCATTTAAAAACCCAATAGCAACTTCTTTACTCATTAGAACCTTAAGATTTGACGTAGTTACCCTGCCAGTTGCAATGCCTCGAGTTACCAAAATAAGGGTTTGTGTGCCAGCAATTCCGCCCATTGATGCAACTACTGGCATCAAAATAGCTAGGGCAATTTTATCTTGCAAAGTGGCTTCAAACAGTCCAATGAAAAACACCGCAACAAAAACAGTAATTAGATTAACACCTAACCAAATACTACGACTTTTAGTACTTTCAATAACTGGTGCAAAGACGTCATCTTCTTCATCAAGTCCGGCCATTGACATAACCGAATGCTCAGCTTCATCACGAATAACATCAACCACATCATCAATGGTGATCCGACCAATTAACTGATTATTACTATCAACAACAGGCGCAGAAATAAGATCTCGCTGTTCAAACAAGCTAGCGACATCGCTATCAGATGAGCTTGCTAAAACTGGCTTATGGTCAGTATTAATCAAAGGCTTGATACTTTGCCCAGCCTCATTGGTTAATAAAGTAGAAATATGAATAGAGCCAATATATTTATATGCTCTATCCACAACAAAAATCTGATCTGTGTCAATTGGCATTTCTTTAAGAAGGCGTAAATATCTAATAACTGTACGAACATTAACATCATCACGTACAGTGATCATATCGATATTCATGAGTCCGCCAGCTGAATCTTCAGGATAAGATAAAACGTGTCTAAGATGCTTTCGATGTTTATGATCAAGCGTTAGCAACAAATTATGTAATGCAGATTCGGGCAACTCAGGCACAATATCTGCCAAGTCGTCCATGTCTAGGCCTTCGGTAGCTTTAACAATTCCTTCGACACTCATTTCATTGAGTAATTGAGATAAAACATCTTCATTTAAATCTTTTAGAATATCACCTTGAGTGGCACTGTCAATATTTAGCCAAAGCTTTATCCTGTCTTTTGGTGGAACACTTTCCAATAGACGAGCAATCTCAGCCGAATGCAAATCGGATAATTGTGAGGTGGCTTCTTCATACAAAGAAGCCTCCAAAGATATCATTAATCTTTGGAGGCACTCTTCGAAAGAAGTATTTTCAACTTCTGACATTGACTTTATATTCCTTATTGGTTAAATCTAAAGTATTACACTTTAAGTATTAAATTTTTTAGTTTTTCCTATGATTGTTTAATTTATCTTTATGTTTTACAATTTGAGCATCAAGCTTATTTACCATCTGATCAATAGAGATGTATAGGTTGTCACTTTCTGCTTTTGCAAATATGTCCGCCCCACTAACATGAAGAGTTGCTTCTGCTTTTTGTATGTCTTTTTCAACACCTAAAATCATATTAATGTTGATAACATGATCAAAATGATGTTTAATTTTAGCGAGTTTTTCTTCAGAGTGTTGCTTGATCGCATCGGTTATATCAAGATGGTGGCCAGAAATGTTTAATTGCATGTGCGCTCCTTTATTTAGTTATAAAATGCACTTATATTGTGGCACAACTTTCCCAATGATATTAGTATATTTCTTAGTTTTATGGGTAAATAAAAAGGCTTACAAAATCACTTTTTCGTATATAATATTATGTTTTACATATTTAAATATTTAGGAGATCAAAATGGATACAATGAGTGAGCAAACTAATGAATTAGTTGCAAAAAAAATCGCTTTACAGGAAAACTTTAAGCAGCATACGGCAGTAAACGGTTTTTCATATGAAGAATGGATTAATCCACCAGCAGGATCTTTCTACGAAAGCTACAAGAAAGATTTAGCTGAAGTTGACAATGAAATGGCTCCACCACTAGAATACCAGTCGTAATTTAAATTTCTGATTGGTACAAAAGCCCCACTAGGGGCTTTTTTGCTTTTAAAGGAAAAAACGCAATGTCCTATTTAATGTCAAATTATATACCACTTCCAGTTACCTTTATAAAAGGTAATGGCTGCTATTTAACGGACAATAATGGCCTGGTTTATTTGGATGCGCTTTGTGGCGTTGCAGTTACCGGGCTTGGGCATTCTCATCCAAAAATCTCTGAAGCTATTCAATCACAAGCTCAGCAACTCTTGCATACCAGCAATTGGTACCATATACAGCACCAAGAAACACTCGCAGAAACATTATGCAAGCTTGCCGATATGGATGCTGCCTTTTTTTGTAATTCAGGTGCTGAGGCGAATGAAGCGGCTATTAAGATAGCCAGGCTTCATGCAAGTGCTAACCAAATCAATGAACCTATCATCTTAACTGCCAAGCAAGGTTTTCATGGTCGAACCATGGCAACGTTGTCAGCAACAGGTAATTCAAAAGTTCAGGCAGGTTTTGCGCCACTCGTTAGTGAGTTTATTCATGTGAACTTTAACGACGTTGAAGCCATACAAAAATACGAAAGCAATCCTCGGATTGTAGCTGTTATGCTTGAGCCAATTCAGGGTGAGAGCGGTGTAATAGTTCCTGATGCTGATTATCTCAATCACGTTCAAGAAATTTGTCAAAAAAATAATTGGCTATTAATACTTGATGAAGTGCAAACTGGCATTGGTCGAACTGGCAAGATGTTTGCACATCAATATAACCAGATTACACCTGATATCTTAACGCTTGCTAAAGGCTTAGGCAATGGCGTTCCAATTGGTGCTTGTATTGCCAAGGGCAATGCCGCTAAACTATTAACACCTGGCACTCATGGCTCTACCTTTGGTGGCAATCCACTGGTCTGTCGTGTGGCTTCAACGGTGCTAGATGTTATCAAACAAGATAACCTCTTAAACAATGTTAATGTTATGAGTGATTACATCGTCTCTAGCTTTACAGAAAAATTAAAAGCTGTTGATAGCGTACTTGAGATTCGTGCAAAAGGTTTAATGATTGCCATTGAACTAACCAAAGAGTGTACTCAACTATTACAACAAGCACTAGATAAAAAACTATTAATCAATATTACTGGGCAGTCTATTCGATTACTGCCACCGCTTATTATTAACAAAGAGCAGGCAGATGAAATGATTGATATCATTTGTGAATTAGTAAGCCAACTTTAGGTTATGGAGAATAACAATGAAGCATTTTATTAATTTAGACGATCTATCAACTCAAGATTTAAATGGCATTATTGACACTGCTATCGCCTTAAAGAAGCAACATAAAGCTGGGGAGATTAACCAAACGCTAAAGAATAAAACTCTGGCTATGATTTTTGATAAATCTTCAACACGAACTCGCGTTTCTTTTGAAACAGGCATGACTCAATTAGGCGGTCATGCTTTATTTTTATCAGATCGAGATATTCAACTTGGACGTGGCGAACCTATCAAAGATACAGCCATTGTGATTAGCTCTATGGTTGATGCCATTATGATGAGAGTCTCTTCTCATGAAGATATTAACACCTTTGTAAAAAATGGCTCTGTGCCAATTATTAATGCACTAAGTGATGAATCTCATCCTTGTCAACTGTTGGCTGATATGATGACCTATAAAGAGCATAAAGGTTCGATACAAGGTAAAACTGTTGCTTGGATTGGTGATGGCAATAATATGTGCCATACTTACATCCAAGCCGCCAAAGCCTTTAAATTTAAGCTTAATATTGCAACGCCAAAAGGCTATGAACCTGACCAAGTGTTTATTGACAATTATGCAGATCATATCTCGTTGTTTAATGATGCTAAGAAAGCTTGCGATAATGCTGATTTAGTCGTTACTGACGTTTGGGCATCAATGGGTCAAGAGTCAGAGCAAAAGAAACGTGAACTTGCCTTTAAAGAATTTCAAGTTGATCAAAATCTAATGAAAAATGCTGATGCTGATGCAAGTTTTATGCATTGCTTACCAGCTCATCGTGGAGAGGAAGTTTCTGCAGAAGTGATTGATGGCAAACAAAGCTTGGTTTGGGATGAGGCTGAAAATCGCTTACATGCTCAGAAATCTTTACTATTGTATTTATTAGGCTAGGTTTTATTTATCAAGACCTTTCATGGCTTCTTGATAAAACTTCACGCCACGCTCAATCTTATCTCGACCGCGAGATTCTCTCCAACGATTAGTATCTCTTAGAGAGTACACACAACCGCAATATTCTTGCTGATAAAATTCTTCACGCTTTGATAGCTCCAGCATTCTTGATGAACCGCCCTGCTTGCGCCAATTAAAGTCCCAATATGAGATTCCTTCATAAGGGTTTGCCGCACGAGCGCCGCAACCATTAATTTGACCCATGTCTTTCCAGCGAGAGATACCCAATGTTGAAGAGATTAAATCAAACCCCTGTTCTTTAGCATATTGAGCTGTCACTTCAAAACGCATGTCAAAGCATGATGTGCAGCGTGCTCCTCGTTCTGGTTCGTTTTCTTGACCTTTAATTCGATCAAACCAAGCATCTTTATCATAGTCTGCATCAACAAAAGGCATACCAAGTTTTTGTGCGAAACGAATATTTTCTTCCTTGCGAAGATCGTATTCCTCTCTTGGATGAATATTAGGATTGTAAAAGAAAATGGTTGTGTCAATTTCAGAAACACTTAAAGCTTCCATAATTTCACCAGCACACGGAGCACAACAAGAATGCATGAGCAGTTTTTTCTCACCATTAGGTGTTTGTAATTTTGGGCGCTCAAAGCCACCAAGACTGTAATCTACTTTAGACATGCTTTAACTTGTTTTAAAACTTCCCATGCTTCACGCTTAAGTTGCTCATTTTTTAAAACATCACTGGGGTGGCGCATTGAAAAAAATTTATCTTTTACTAATGAAACCTTAGTATCCATTAATAAAATAGTTTGAGCATTATATTTACTAATCTCTTGTAATACTGCATCAGATTCAGATTTAATACAAATAACATCTTTTTTAGCTAATCCCACTGCTGAAAGCATTTTATATAAAAAATCTTGAACCTCTCCAGGCTCACAAATAGATTTAGCGCATTGAGTTTCAACAACCAAACAACGGGTTTGGAGTGGCTGAGAATTTGAGACATCTACACTTTTAGTAGCATACAAATACTCTGGAATATCCAATACATTGAGATAACGTGCTCTATTTGTTGACACTAGATTTGAGGGTGAGCTCTATCTGTATCAGCTAAAACTTTATTAAGTGCATGAAGATAAGCCTTAGCACTTGCAATAACGATATCTGTGTCTGCACCTTGGCCATTAATAATTCTACCATTATGCTCCAAACGCACATTAACTTCTCCTAATGAATCCGTCCCTTGAGTAACATTAGATACAGAGTACAACTGAAGGTTAACTTGCATATCAAGTAGTTTGTTAATTGCACTAAAAGTTGCGTCAACAGAGCCTGAAGTTTCAGCTGTCATACTTTTTTCAGTGCCATCAACTGACAATACAACCATTGCTTGATTTTTCTCACCCGTTTCGCATGTTACTTTTAATGAGACTAGCTTAATATGCTCGCTTTCAACTACTTGAGTCTCTGATACTAGCGCTTGCAAGTCTTCATCAAAAATTTCATGCTTCTTATCAGCTAACTCTTTAAAACGTCTAAAAGCGTCATTCAAGCTCTCTTCAGAGTCAAATTCAACACCTAATTCAACCAATCTCGCCTTAAAAGCATTACGCCCAGAATGCTTACCCATAACTAGCTTGTTAGCATTCCAACCTACATCTTCTGCACGCATAATTTCATAGGTTTCACGATGCTTTAAAACACCATCCTGATGAATACCTGCTTCATGTGCAAATGCGTTAGCACCAACAATGGCTTTGTTAGGTTGCACAATAAATCCAGTCACCGAAGAAACCAAGCGAGATGCGGACAATATGTGAGTTGCATCAATATTAGTATCGCAATTAAACTCATCTTGACGTGTGCGAACAGCCATCACTATCTCTTCTAAAGCTGTATTACCTGCGCGCTCTCCCAAACCATTAATAGTACACTCAACCTGTCTAGCACCATTTAACACAGCAGAAAGAGAATTAGCCACTGCCAATCCTAAATCATTATGACAATGTGCTGAAAAAACTGCCTTGTCTGAATTGGGAATACGCTCAATCAAAGACTTGATAGTAGCGCCAAACTGATGAGGTATGTTATAACCTACTGTATCTGGAATATTAATTGTTGTCGCACCTGCATTAATAGCTTTTTCAATGACACGACACAAAAAATCTTCGTCCGAACGGCCCGCATCTTCAGGTGAAAATTCAACATCATCTGTATATTTTTTAGCTCTTTTAACTGCTCTTACCGCTTGTTCAACTACTTGGTCTGGTGTCATTTGAAGTTTCATCTTCATATGAATATCGCTGGTTGCGATAAAAGTATGAATTCGTGCAGAATTTGCACCTTTTAACGCCTCTCCTGCTCGATCAATGTCTTTATCTAGAGCTCTGGCCAAAGAGCAAATGGTAGAATCTTTAATTGTATTGGCAACAGCTTGAACCGCTTCAAAATCACCGGGTGATGCAATAGCAAAACCAGCTTCAATAACATCAACACGCATTTTTTCCAAGACTTTGGCAATACGAACCTTTTCATCTTTCGTCATTGAAGCGCCTGGTGACTGCTCTCCATCGCGTAATGTTGTGTCAAAAATAATTAATTTATCAGACATTTAAGTCTCCTTTATATATGTTTTCTTCTAATTCTATTGTTTGGTAGTTAGCTTTAAAAGCCGCACGAGTTAATGTCTGCCCTACGGCAGTAATCGTTGTAAGTCTACGAAGTAGCCTTGAAAATAAAAATTAGACAAATAATTCATAAATCTAATTATAAATTATTTTAAGCCTTTCTTAGCTTGTTTTTTTAAAGCGCGTTTATTCCTTACTTCGATCATTGTTAATACCAGTCCTGACAATGTGTAAACGAAGAAAAATATAAACAAAATAGCGCTAGGCCACAACGAAACAACAATCATGATAAGGGTTGCTAATAACAGTAATTTAAAAGAGGATCTACCTTTAAAATTGATTTCTTTAAAGCTGTAATAGCGAATATTACTCACCATTAGTATGCCGGCAGAAACCAAAATAATCCATGAGCCGATAATTAAAAATTGATCATCATAAACACTAGGGCCCATCATCTCTTTAGCCCATACTAAACCAGCAATAAGTGCTGCGGCAGCTGGAGAAGGTAGTCCTTGAAAATAACGCTTGTCTTGAACACCGATTTGCGTATTAAAACGAGCCAAACGAAGTGAACCAGCAGCGACATACACAAAAGCGCCAATCCAACCAATCTTACCCAAACCCTCAAACAGGTAAAAATACATCAATAATGCAGGTGCCACACCAAAAGACACCATGTCAGCCATAGAATCATACTGCTCACCAAACTCACTCTGAGTATTGGTTAATCGAGCTACTCGCCCATCTAAGCCATCCCATAACATAGCAATAAAGATAGCAATAGCTGATTCAGCATACTGACCTTTTGTTGCTAGAATAATAGCAAAGAATCCAGAAAACAACCCAAAGGTTGTTAAGATATTTGGTAATAGATAGATGCCTCTTTTCATTTTACTCGTGTTCATGATTTAATTATAACGCCTTAGAAATGAAAACGCCCAACTTAGTTGGGCGTTTATTCAGAATGATTAGTTCTTGGCTTGATCAACAATTTTATTCTTATTAATCCATGGCATCATCGAACGAAGCGACTCACCTACTTTCTCAATTTGATGTTCGCGTTGAACTTCACGACGAGCAGGCAGTTCACCTACATTTGCCACAAACTCTTTCGCGAATGTTCCATCTTGAATTTCTGTTAGGATTTTCTTCATTTCAGCTTTAGTATCGCTAGTAATAATACGTGGACCACGTGTTACATCACCATATTCTGCGGTGTTTGAAATTGAGTAACGCATGTTTGCAATACCGCCTTCATACATTAGATCAACAATTAGCTTCAACTCATGTAAACACTCAAAATAAGCCATTTCCGGCTCGTAACCAGCTTCAACTAGCGTTTCAAATGCTGCTTGCACTAATGAAGTTGTACCACCACACAAGACAACTTGCTCGCCAAATAAATCTGTTTCTGTCTCTTCTCTAAATGAAGTTTCCAAGATTCCTGTTCGGCCGCCACCAATTGCAGAAGCATAAGAAAGCGCCGTTTCTTTTGCCTTACCAGATGCATCTTGAGAAATAGCAATTAGGTCAGGAATACCACCACCTTTAACAAATTCTGAACGAACCGTATGTCCTGGAGCTTTTGGCGCTATCATAATCACATCTAAATCTGAACGTGGTGAAATTTGACCATAATGGATATTAAAACCATGAGCAAAGGCAACTGTTGCACCTTGCTTAAGGTTAGGCTCAATGTTTTCTGCATAGATAGTACCCTGGAATTCATCTGGCGCTAAGATCATTACTAAGTCTGCCCATGCTGTTGCATCTTCAACTGACTTAACGTTTAAGCCTGAAGCGCTCGCTTTTGAAGCTGAAGCTGAACCAGCTCTTAAAGCAACAACTACTTCAACACCAGAATCTTTTAAATTGTTTGCATGCGCATGGCCCTGTGAACCATAACCCACAATTGCAACCTTCATTGATTTGATAATGTTTAAGTCTGCATCTTTATCGTAATATCTATTCATTTCTTTTCCTCTGTATTTAGAGCGTTAGCTAACGCCTATTTATTTAATTTTATATTTTCTGACAAACGCCTGTAACGCCTGTAACGCCTGTTCTAGAAACCTCTATGATTTGCTCTGCATTAAATGCACTTAGAAAATCCTTAATTTTTTGACTTTTTCCTGCCAACTCAACAGTATAAGCTTCTTCTGCCGCATCAACAATCTTGGCGTTAAATTGATCAAGCTTAGCTTCAACATCTGCTTGAGTATCACTTGAAATACTAATTTTAGCCAACAGTAATTCGCGCTCAATATGCTCAGTAGCTGTTAAATCTACCACCTTAACCACATCAATTAATTTATCAAGCTGTTTAACAATTTGCTCAATAATTCCATCATCGCCCACACTAACAATAGTCATTCTTGAAAGTGTTGAGTCAGTTGTCGCAGCAACTGTTAGTGATTCAATATTAAAACCACGTGCAGAAAATAAGCCTGCTACCCTTGAAAGAGCGCCAGCCTCATTTTCTAGTATCACTGAAATAATATGTCTCATAATCTATACCGCATTAAAGTCAGTTTCATCTTTTGAAACCATTTCATCTCTTCCTGCAAGCAACATATCACTATGTCCTCCACCAGCAGGAATCATTGGGAAAACATTCTCAGATGGGTCCGTCACAATATCAAGAAAAACTGTATGTTCTTTTTGATTAAATGCCTCAATAAGTGCAGGTTTCAAATCTTCTTCTTTTTCAACCCTTATTCCCATATGACCATAACTTTCTGCAAGCTTTACAAAGTCAGGTAAAGCTTCCATGTAAGACATAGCATAGCGTTTTTCATAGAAAAACTCTTGCCATTGTCTCACCATTCCGAGATAGCCATTATTAAGATTAATTATTTTTACTGGTGTCGAATATTGAAGCATTGTTGAAAGCTCTTGAAGCATCATCTGAATACTACCATCACCTGTAACACATGCTACATCTCTATCTGGCATTGCAAGTTTAGCACCCATAGCAGCAGGAAGTCCAAAGCCCATAGTACCTAACCCGCCTGAGTTAATCCATTGCCTAGGCTCATCGAATAAATAATACTGTGCGGCCCACATCTGATGTTGCCCAACATCTGAAGTAACGATTGCCTTTCCTTTGGTAACTTCATAGAGCATTTCAATCACTGTCTGAGGTTTAATAACTCCAGGAGATTTTTTATAAGCTAAGGAGTCAACCTTTCTCCATTCTTCAATTTGAGACCACCAATTAGAAATATCTGCTAGTTTTTTATTTTTCATCTGATCAATTAAAGCCTGAAGGACTTGCTTTGTTTGACCAACAATTGGAATATCAGCTATAACATTCTTTGAAATTTGAGATGGGTCAATATCAATATGAATAAATTTAGCAGTAGGACAAAATTTCTCTAAATTTCCTGTAATTCTATCGTCAAATCTAGAGCCAATAGCAACCACGCAGTCAGAACCATGCATTGCCATATTGGCCTCATATGTTCCATGCATTCCAAGCATTCCAAGGGACTGATTGTCAGTCATTGGGTATGTTCCTAATCCCATAAGAGTTTGAGTAATTGGGAATCCAGTCATATGAGTAAACTCACGAAGCTCTTTAGAAGCATTACCAATAATACAACCGCCGCCAGCATAAAGAATCGGTCTTTTCGAAGTGGCTAGCATTTCTGCAGCTTTTTTGATTTGATGATCACTTGCTTTAATAGTTGACTTGTATGAGCGCATCTCAATAGTCTTGGGATATTCTTCAACTTCCATCTTAGCAATTGTTATATCTTTAGGAATATCAATTAAAACAGGACCGGGTCTACCTGTTGTAGCAATATGAAAAGCCTTTTTAACAGTTATAGCTATTTCGCTAATATCTCTAATTAGAAAATTATGCTTAACACATGAGCGAGTAATACCTACTGCGTCAACTTCTTGGAAAGCATCCATTCCAATTAATGGTGAAGGCACTTGACCAGAAATAACAACCATTGGTATAGAATCCATATGGGCGGTGGCAATACCTGTGACTGCATTAGTAATACCTGGACCGCTGGTTACTAATGTAACACCACATTTTCCACTGGCTCGGGCATACCCGTCAGCACCATGAGTAGCGCCTTGCTCATGACGAACTAAGATATGCTTAATATCCTCACAAGCATTTAATGCATCGTAAATATGCAAGACAGCACCACCTGGATAGCCAAAAACATGACTCACACCTTCACTTTTAAGGCTATTTACAAGTATTTGAGCACCATTTAATTTCATTATTCTAGTCTGGGTATAAAAAACTCACTAATTATACCAAATGAAATACGATGATATGCCTACTATTACAAGGAATTTTGCCAATCTTCTGAATAGAATTGAATTGGCGAATTTTCTTCCTCAAAAGTTTCAATTGACCACGTGTCTGGCCTTTCTAAAATGGCTGATAATAACTGGTCATTTAGCAAGTGACCAGTCTTATAACCTTCATAATGTCCAATTAAGTTAGAGCCAAGTAAATACAGATCACCAACAATATCTAAAATTTTATGCTTTACAAATTCATTTTGATAACGCATACCATCTTCGTTCAGAACGTCATCATCACTCAGTGCAATGGCATTATCCATACTTGCTCCTAGCGCTAAATTTTGTCTTTTCATCATTTCCACATCTTTCATGTAGCCAAAAGTTCTGGCGCGTGAAATTTCTTTTAGATAGGACTGCTTTGAAAAATCAATACTCAATTGTTGACCACTTTCTTTTACTTTTTTATGGTCAAAATCAATTTCTAATGAAACTTTAAAGCCATCATGCTTAGACACTTGAGCCCAGGAATCTGAATTTTCCACACGGATTGTTTCATGAATAACAAAAAACTTCTTATGCTCATCTTGCTCTTCAATTCCAGCAGATTGAACCAAAAACACAAAGGGTGCAGATGAGCCATCCATAATAGGCACCTCAAAAGAATCGAGTTCCACCAATACATTGTCAATTCCTAACGCTGAAAAAGCACTCATCAGATGTTCAACAGTGGAAACCTTTACTCCTTGATTTTCTAATCCTGTTGATAGTACCACTTCATTTACGAAGGCGTTATGTGCGCGTACTAATTTTCCGCCCACATCCATACGCCTAAATACAACACCATGATCAACTTTCGCTGGAATAAGTGTCATGTTTACAACGCTACCGCTATGAATACCGATACCTCGAGCCTTTACTGCTTTTTTAATGGTTCTTTGTTTGATCATTTGCTTTTATAGCTTGAATAATTCTTGCATTGTACCAAACAAGCCACCCTTTTGCACCTGATCTGGCTCTTGTAAATAAGTTTTTGGTGTGTTGCAGATCAGCAATCCGAGTGCAGAAAAATAAGTAGTATTGGTTAAAATATTTTCATTACCACTGACTAAATCTCTATTAATGGTGGCTATTCTGCTACGTGAACGAAATTCTTTTAGCAAAAAATTCTCACAATGTTTTATCTTGCTCGCACCACCAATAACTACAAACCCTCCTTTGATAGCTCTATCTAGTTTTTCACTCTTTAAACTTCTTTTAATCAGTGTACAAATTTCTTTATAAGATTTCTCAATCACTGAAATTAACTCATGCAGCGATAAATAACCCTCTTCAACAGAACCGATTTGTTCAAACTTAATCAACTGATCCTTAGTAATTGAATCAAGCTGAGCCATGCCGTATGATATTTTTAAACGCTCAGCCTCATCAAATGTTGTGTTGTATGACTGAGCAATATTATTAGTAACAGAATTACCACCTGCGTTAAATACTTGGCTAAATACAATACCGCCTTTAGCGAAAACTGAAATATTACTAACATCTGCACCAATATCTAACAAACAAACCCCTCTATCTTTGTCTTCTTGAGTTATACAAACAGAGCTACTAGCAATAGAATCTAGGATGATTTTATCAACGCCTAAATCACTCGAAAGAAGACTCTGGCTAATATTATTAATTGCCTGATTAGATACCGAGGTAAGATGCACTTGAGCGCCTAATAATGCAGCTTCCATTCCAATTGGAAGCATCTCTATTTCATCATTAATCGTAAAGTTGTTAACAACAGGATCAAGCTCTTTTTTATTGGCAGACATGACGCCCGCTGAAGAGTTTTGAATAGCTTGTAACACGTCACCTTTGGTGACAGTTTTTGTTTTTCCATTAAAACTTATAGGTCGATTTTGATTACTAGTACTTAGCTGCAAATCAGATACGTTAATATCTATAAATTTAGGCTTTCGATTACATTTTTTGTTAACTTTATCAATCACCTTTTGAATGGCTTGCGAAGCACTATCAACATCAACAATAACACCATTCTTAACACCTAAAGATGGTCCAGTTGCATGGCCCAATACATGAAATTTATTGTCTTCAATATCCGCAATTAATGCTACTATTTTGCTGGAACCCACGTCAATACTGGCAAAGAAATCAAGATTCGGCAAATGCTTCTCCTTGATCTAACCATTGATATAAATGATCTATTTCAACGACTTTTCCACTTAGTAAACGTTTAAATTTTTTAGCATTTGGTTGCGCATGATACAAACCCAGAATGTGTCTAGTCATGGACCTAACAGGCACAGAGTTAGCCTGCTGTTTTTTCATATACGCCACAAATTCTAATAGCACTTGCTCTCGGGAAATAACTGGTCGAGAGCTTTGATGAATTTCTTGATCAACATTGGCCAGCAGATAAGGCTGATGATAAGCCACTCTTCCTAGCATGGCGTTATCAACTTGGCTCAAATGCTCATTAACTTCACTTAAAGATGTAATTCCACCATTAATACCAATAGTCAATTTTGGAAAGTCTTTTTTAACTCGATATACCCAATCATAATTTAATGGAGGAATGGTTCTATTTTCTTTAGGACTGAGCCCTTGAAGCCAGGCCTTTCTCGCATGGATAACAAAGTTATCACAACCTGCGTTATTAACAATTTCAATAAAATTTGCTAACTCTTCATAGTTCTGCATGTCATCTACGCCAATACGTGACTTAACGCTAAGTGGTATATCAACAACCTCACCCATTGCTTCTATACATTGGGCAACAGTGTCTGGCGTTTGCATTAAACAAGCACCAAAACTACCTGACTGAACCCTGTCCGAAGGGCAGCCAACGTTAATATTAATTTCATCATAGCCCCAATCTTGTCCAACCTTGGCAGCAGTTGCCATCTCTTTAGGGTCACTACCCCCCAATTGCAAAACTAATGAATGCTCTTGTGCATCATAATCAAGTAGGCGATTTTTATCACCATGTATAACAGCTTTAGCGGTGACCATTTCAGTCCAAAGTTGTGCATTTTTAGACATTAAACGATGAAAATATCGACAATGTCGATCTGTCCAATCCATCATTGGGGCGACTGAAAATTTAGTTTGAGATTTCATGTACTAATGTTGTTAATGCAAAGTCGATACTGGCATCAACTACTTGATACCTATCACCCATAAAATTTTGCGTAGTTGTAAAATATTTACCTAAAATGTAAAAACCAAAGCAAACCATACCAACTGGCTTTTCTTGAGTGCCACCAAGAGGGCCAGCAATACCTGTAATGGCAACTGAAACATCCACTCTTGCCTGCTTAACAACCCCACTAACCATCTGCTTAGCAGTCTGTTCACTCACTGCTCCAAACGCTTCTAGATTACTTTCAAGCACGCCTAGCATATCTGTCTTTGATTGATTGCTGTAGGTAACAAATCCTCTGTCAAAATAAACAGATGAACCACTTTGACTGGTTAATAAAGAACATAGCGCCCCACCTGTGCAAGACTCAGCCACCGCTATGGTTAACTTTTTTTTGATCAATAAATCAGTGAGTTGTTTCAGCTTAGGCATTACTTTAATGCCGCCTGAACGATTTCAAAAATATCATTTGATAAATCATTACTTTGGATGATCCTTTCCAGCTGTTGCTTTTGTAGTTTCTTTAATTCTGGTGTAAAGCGCTTCCAGTGATTATAAACCGAAACCAGACGAGCGCCTATTTGCGGATTTGACTTATTTAACTTTAAAATAATATCCGTAAAAAACTCATAGCCAGCTTGATGATGAAAATTAACATAATTTTGCGCAAAACTACCTACGACACTTCGTAATCGATTTGGTGTATTAAAAGAAAATAATTCATGCTCCATCAATAACTTAATACTCTCTATGTCACTTGTGATTGAAGCCGATTGAACCGCAAAAAACTTATCCATCACTTGAGCGTCTTGCTTAAACATTTGATAAAAATCTAATATCGCTTGTTCTTTATGAATACTGTCACTAGACACCAATACGCTAAACGCTGCAATTTGATCAGTCATGCAGTTTGATTGCTCAAATTGGATACTTGCCAAATCAGACTCTTTATTTTTACTCAGGTAATACAAACATATATTTTTTAAAGACCGCTCACCCACTGCTTCAGGTGTTAACTGGTAAGTTTTATTATTATTTGATGAATGATAAAGCTCTAACAATAAAGGTTTAAATCTATTTAAAACTTTGTTCGCCATTTCTTCACGCTTTTGATGAATATCAAACACATCAATCACGGCTACTTTTTGATGTAAAAATCGTTCTGAAGGTAGCGTTAAGATCTCACTAACTAATGATTTATCTTGCCTAGTTTGGGCGAGATTTTCTATTGCATTAAAGAATAACTTCTCATGAACTTTATTGGGCGTTAAGATTAACGATAACCAGATTTGTTGTGCACTATCCCAAACCACGTAAGCATCACTATCATGTCCAACTAAAAATATTTTTTGTTCAAATGTTATGTCTGACAATAAATGAATAGGTGCAGAAAATCCTCTCAACCAAGAAGGTGTTGGACGTGATTTCATACCTTCAAAAACAAAAGCTTCTTTTTGGTTTTTAATGGTTAACATACCTTCTTTTAATTCATGGCCCTGATCATCTAGCAAAGCATAGTTCAGTGGAAGAAAATAGTTGTGCTCATTGTTTTGTTCAACTTCAACATGAAAGCGTTCATTTTTCTCATCATAATTTGTTTTGATACTAACATTAGGTGTGCCAGGTTGAGAGTACCAAGTCATAAATTGGGAAAAATCAAATTTATTAGCATCGCTCATACTAGCTACAAAGTCATCAATTGTTACCGCGTCACCATCATGGCGTTCAAAATAAAGCTTCATGCCTTTTTGAAAACCTGCTTCGCCTAAAAAACTATGAATCATGCGAATAACTTCTGCACCCTTTTCATAGACTGTCAGGGTATAAAAATTATTCATTTCAATATAGCTTTCAGGTCTTACGGGGTGACTCATAGGACCTGCATCTTCAGCAAACTGAAAAGTACGCAAAGCATTAACATCTTCAATACGCTTAATTGAACGTGAATGAAGGTCAGAGGTAAATTCTTGATCTCTAAAAACAGTCAACCCTTCTTTAAGACTCAACTGAAACCAGTCCTTACACGTTACCCTGTTACCGGTCCAATTATGAAAATATTCATGTCCAATAACCGCTTCAACGTTGATAAAATCTTTATCAGTAGCTGTCTTAGGCTCTGCCAAAACATAGGTTGAATTAAAAATATTTAAACCCTTATTTTCCATTGCACCCATGTTGAAATCATCAACTGCAACAATCATATAAATATCTAAGTCGTACTCTAGATTAAAGCGTGATTCATCCCAAGCAAATGAACGTTTAAGTGAATCCATAGCAAATTGAGTTTTGCCAATATTATGCTCTTTAACATAAATTTTAAGTGCCACTTCTCGACCAGACAATGTTGTGTAATTATCTTCTAAAACAGCAAAATCTCCAGCCACCAAGGCAAAAAGATAGCATGGCTTAGGAGTTGGATCATGCCAAGTTACTTGACCCAAAGATTCTTTTAATAAATTACCATTACTAAGTAGCACAGGATAACGATCACTGTGTGCTTTAATGTGTGTTGTAAAAACACTTAGGACATCAGGCCTATCTAGGTAATAAGTTATTTGTCTAAAACCATGTGCTTCACATTGAGTACAGTAGTTTCCACTAGACTGATATAACCCATTTAAACTGGTATTACTTTCAGGGTGAATGCGATTACATATTTCTAGAACAAATTCATCGCTCAAATCTTGAAGTTGCAACCCTTCTGGTGTTAACTCATACTTAGGGGTGACACCTTTAATCGTAATTGAGATTAATTCAAGATCCACGCCATTTAGGAATAGGCAATTTTTTTTGGCTGCTTGGCTATTAGAATTTTTGTAAAAATGAATCTTTGAGTTCACCAAGGTTTCATGCTCACGCAGATCAAAACTAAGATCTGTGGTGTGAATCAAATAGTTACTTGGCTTATAGTTTTTTCTATAAATTGGCTGTGGGGTTAGATTGCTAATAATAACACTCCTAAAATAATTCGATAAATAACAAATGGTATTAAGCCAATAGTGTCTAATAATTTAATAAAAAACACCACTGTAAAATACGCACTTAACCCTGCTACTAGAAACCCAATAGCCAACATAGGCCAGTCAACTATTTGTGACTGTTGAGATAACTCCAGTAACATCAATAAGGCTGACAGAGTAATAACAGGAATAGATAATAAAAAAGCAAACTGAGTTGACATGTTTCTAGATAATCCAATCAACAAACCTGCTGTAATGGTAATACCTGATCTAGACGTGCCTGGAACCAATGCTAGGGCTTGCATGATGCCAACAAAACCTACATCTTGCCAGCTTAATTCGGATCTAGGGTTATTATTTCGGGCATTAACCCAACTCGAGAAACCCAACAACAAGCCAAACACAAGTGTTGAATAAGCAATAACCTCAGTTGAGCGCAAATTAAGCTCAATAAAATCTTTAAATAGTAAGCCCGCTAAACCAACTGGAATAGTGCCAAGTAAAACACCCCAAGCTAGTTTTGATTGGCCCACCGTCTGAGTTTTAATAACTGAATAGAAAAAATCTTGAATAAGGATGCGAATAATCGCTCGATAATAAAACACAATCGCGCTTAACGTGCCTAGATGAACTACTACATCAAATGCCAGCCCCTGATCTGGCCAATCGGTTAACTTAGGCACAAGAATTAAGTGTGCAGAAGAAGAGATTGGCAAAAATTCACTTAGTCCCTGAA
>Ga0308012_10000087_pt1 | contig 58674 bp, 53 predicted proteins | sample Neamet179_FD_203133 | JGI IMG/M metagenome (GOLD analysis project Ga0308012, IMG submission 203133) | Marine microbial communities from water near the shore, Antarctic Ocean - #179 | ecosystem: Environmental > Aquatic > Marine > Unclassified | place: Southern Ocean | collected 2014-07-25 | reverse complement strand
TCCAGCAGCGAGGCCCTGATCGCCCTAGATGTAAAGGCGAGCGACTGCCTCGCCGCTTTGGATTCCAACGAGAACTCTCAGGTAGTTTGCGATGATTTTATCAAAGCGGTAGATGGCGAGTTGATGGCGAACTACCTTGAACAGTGCCGCACTCTGAAGGACTGGAGAGACGAGTACGTCAATCAGACCGTGGTAGCAGATCTGAATTCCGACGCCGTGAATAATAAAGAGATGTTAAGACGATTAGTCTCTATCGAATTCACCTGCGGCGAAAACACGCTGCGCAGCAGAACCCAATTTGTGTTTAGCGCCTTCAATCGACTCAGAAGCGGATCCGCCGCCAATGCAATTGGAGCGAACACGACATTTATTAGCCGGCAAATTTTGAATAGTCGGTTTAATGCACTAGAAAATGTTGAACGACGGCGCCTACAGGATGCGCTACAGAATCAGCAAAACAGAAGTCTAAGAGAAAGCGAGCGGCAGTTTAACGATTTGGAAAATGAGCTGATCCGCCAACAGATTCAAAATCCGAACCTGCCAGACTAGATCTTCAAGCTACACCAGCTAAACCCATCTCAATAAAGAACGAGGAAGTCTCCGCTTGGTAAGACTGCTGCGGCGGGGAAGCTGAACTTAGGGATGGACACCTCTTGGGTAAACCCTGCATTCTTGTCTGAGCCGTCGTCTGCGAATAAATGCATGTTTAGCCTACCGCCTCGCGTCTGGCTAATGGCCTCGCCCCAAACGATCAAGCGATCACCCTGGTTATTGATAGCCACCGCTGGATTCTTCTGACGGGTTTTGATGAAGGGTTCAGCCACAGGCATCGCCTTCTCAGCCGTGCCCAGTTGCAATTGGTTGATGCGACCTTCGGTCTCGAAAACCAACCATTGATTGCCCTCGGCATCGACAGTGATGTCATTGGTGCTCAAAGGACAGGCAGAGAGCTCCCACTCCTGCAACTCAGATAACTCAGCGTACTGGCCCTCCTGAATAACCTTGTCGGTAAATTGCAAAGTCAGCGTCTGCATGTGCCTTCCTACGCCGTCAATAGCAGAGCGGTAGGCGATGGCGAGCTCATTCTCATCTCCAAAATTTATAGCTAGTGAACAGCAAGCACAGGCACCGAGCTCCTTACGCCCCATCTGCAATTCATCACCAAACGTCGCACCAGAATCATTGGAGATACGCCCATAGACGGTACGCTCGTATTCACGGCTCAAGGCGCCCGCACCCCAAACAATAGCAACCTGAGACCCTAGCGCCGCAATATCAGCGCCAGCATCGAGGCCCTCACTGAAAACGTCGACAACGCTCTGCTGCGCCTCGAACTGCGACCGCTCGCTATTCGAGCGAGTGTAGAAGTATTGATTATCGCGCGGCAGATACCACACCACATGGACTCGACCATCACCCCCGACTGCTATGGAGGCCCTCGCTATAGCAAAGGTACGAATATCAAAGGCATTGCTGGATACTTTAACGGGTAGACCAAAGCGATTCTGCTCCGGCAGGTACTGGCGGTAGTAGAGATTCCCTTCCCGCGCGCTGGGGGCAGAGAGGCGTTTCTTAAAATAGAGAAGATGGATATTGCCGCTATCATCGACGGTTAATCGCGGTTGCACACCACCATCTGGTGTTTCCTGAATACGAATTTCCGCTACCGTGAAACTACCGAGAAGCAGCGCAAGCAAAAGGCAGAGTATCTGCCCAGCCGCAGTTGATCGGGCTCTTGTCGCTCTTGTCGCTCTTGTGATTTTGTTCATAGCCCAGTAATCCAAGGGGTTAGGCGTTAATTTCATCCGGCCTGAAGTAGAATAAAGGCCCAAATTAGTGCAAACTTTGCGCAGCGTAATCACCGCTGCAGTGATAAGCATCATAACATCTAATTCCGGCGATATTGCATCCTGACACACTCTAAGCGAGTCGGGATAGCCGCTAACTAAGGCGCTTCGGCGCAGGATTAAGACATGCAAATTTTGGCGAGCACACTTATCAAAACCACCCTAATTCTGATTGTAGGCGGCTTTATAGCTGCCTGCTCTGCACCTGATGAAACAGAGACAGCAGCGCAAGCTGGCGGACCCGCCTACAATACCAGCCTGGATGTGACGGAACTCATGAATCTAGTGCTGGAACCTGCGTCGGATATCCTCTGGGATTCAGGCGGCTGGGTTCTCGATGCGTCAGGCTATGAAGAACTTTACCCCACAACCGATGAAGGCTGGGCCTACGTGCGCGCTCAAGCAGCGGTAGTAGTGGAAGCTGGCAATATGCTCGCACTGCCAGGCAGAGCAGAGGACAACGACGCTTGGCTGATCTATGCCGAGGGCCTGAGTGATGCTGGCGTCCTAGCAATGGAGGCAGCGGCTTCACAGAACGAAGACGACTTCTTTCAGGCCGGCGCACAACTGTATAGCGTTTGCACAGCCTGCCATCAGGCCTATAACCCTGACATCAACAATCGATTCGACGAAACTGAGGACTAGAAGTCGATGAGCGCTTCAACAATAATAAGAGTCAGCACTTTAGGCATTAAGTTACTTCTGCTCATCGTCTCTCTTTTCTCATTAAATGCCTTCGGTCACACCATCGAGGGCGGCGACGCTAGTTTTGTCGAGGCGATCGATGGTCCAGCTATTGGCCCCTTCATCTACCTAGGCGCCAAACACATGGTTACCGGGTATGATCATCTGCTGTTTCTGTTGGGTGTCATCTTCTTCCTGTATCGCCCCAAGCATGTCGTGCAATATGTCACCCTATTCGCCATCGGCCACAGCATCACATTGCTACTAGGCGTTCTGGCCAACCTACAGGTAAATGCCTACTTCATCGACGCCATTATTGGGCTTTCGGTCGTGTATAAGGCCTTCGAGAACATCGACGGATTCAAGCGCGTCTTCGGTTTCGAGCCGAATACTAAGATAGCAGTATTCGTATTTGGGCTTTTTCACGGCCTAGGACTTGCCACCAAATTGCAGGAATTCGATCTTTCCGAGAATGGCCTAGTTACTAATATCATTAGTTTTAACATCGGCGTTGAGGTTGGGCAGATTTTAGCCCTGTCGGCAGTGTTCCTAATACTTAGTGTTTGGAGAACAAGTTCCAGCTACTTGCGGCATTCGTTTATCACCAATACGGCGCTGATGACCGGTGGCTTCCTGCTCGCAGGATTTCAGATTAGCGCCTACTTGTTCCAACCCCCTTTCTAGATTTTTTAACTAATCAATTCATTCCGAAAATACTGGAGACCCATCGTGGCCGAGACAGATAGCAATTCGCCGCCCTCTTCGAAGAATATTCTTATAGCGTCCGCCATCTCTTTTGTCGTCGCCCTAATCGTATTGTTCAGCTTTATTCTGCCTGCCGAATTTGGATCAGACCCACTCGGCACTGGCGATCTGTTCGGGTTAAATGTATTAGGCCTCGAAGAAAACCCTTTTGAGGAACAGCTCGAAGTCCATAAAACCGACTCCGTGGAATTCATCCTGGGGCCTTTCGAATCGGTTGAATATAAGTATTTGCTGGATATGGACTCATCGATGCTATTCAGCTGGGTAGCCGATGGTGAGCTGTACTACGACATGCACGCCGAGCCTGCTGGCTTAGGCGAGGAATATGCAGAGAGCTTCGAGCAAGGCACAGGTGAAAGTCGCATGGGTACTTTTCATGCACCCTTTACAGGCATTCATGGCTGGTTCTGGGAAAACCGAGGCTCTAGTACCATCACGGTGCAGCTATACTCTTCTGGCTTCTATGTGAACTCGACTGTGTTCCGTGATGGCGGTAGCTATGAACGGGAACTGCAGATAGTAGCTGACTAGGCTTAAAGCGAGGATTAAGAATCTGCGCACAATGCCAGACTGAAGATCTAGGGCAAAAAATTTAGGCAAAAAAAAGCCCGCTAGCAGCGGGCTTTTTTTATTCTTTCTTTAGCTGTGCTAACTATTGACCTGGCTCTGTAGCATCAGTGCCGTCACGTGGCGCACCAGTACCGGATGAACCCATGAACAATTTACGGCCATCAGGGAAAGTGATGTCACGGCCATTCGCACGGCAAGTAGGTTCGCACAGTCTATCTTTAGACTGGTAACCAGTAACAACAATGTCTTCACCGAGTGTCAGTGAGTTACGGTTGATGCCACGACGCAATAGCGTATTTGGCGTACCACCTTCAACCATCCAAGGACCCGGATCGCGCGTTGCTTCAGGATCGCTGTTTTCGAGATGAATCCAAGTGTGAGGGTTGATCCACTCTACACGAGTAATTGGGCCACCAAGACGAACTGGAAGGTTCGCGTCAAATTCAGCTGAGAAAGCATGGTGAGCAATCGCTGCAGGCTGATTGATTGCAACAACACCGAGCGCAGTAACAGCTGCTAATGCTAGTAATTTAATTTTCATACAATTTACCCCATTTATAACTTTAAATGCCTGAGCTTGTTGGACTGAACCCTATGAAACCGGCTCATTCCGCGTTCAATACATCAAATTTTCAATTAAGCGGTCAGTAGAGACCACATTCTAACCAAGGGCCCTAGGTATTTCCAAGCGGAATACGCCAAAACGAGCCCTTTTTTGTTCGAAACCAATCCTAGAAGCCTAACTCAGCTTCTCTACCCTTACGATATCGGCCGTACATCATCTCTTCTACAAATTCTACACACTTAAATTGTGGCAGTTCGTAGCCTTCTTCTAGGCGACGGTAGATAGGCATCTTGATAGTCCAGGCCTCTTCGAAGAGATCAGGATCTTCCATAGTAGCCGTGTACTCGATAACGTTCTCACTAACCATGGTATAGCGTTCGGTAACCTTCAGCAGATAGGTGTGATAGTTGCCGGCCCTGTCGAACCAAGTACGGTCATCTTGACCGGTTACTTCGACTACCCAGGTATCGCCGTCCCAGTATCCATGAGACTGACCCATCCAGGAATCAAGTGGTGCAGGACCCGGATCTTCAAGGAATACGTTACGTACCGCTCCAGCAAATGAGTAGGCTATGAAGAAAGCGCTCTCGCTCTGGAATATCTGAAATGGATGAGGCATATACGTGGCTCTAGGCACACCAGGCATATAACACTTAACCTCAGGGTCCATTGACTGCCAGTTTGCTGCATTCTCGTCGCGTCGCGCTAATGCTTCCGGCTTGTAAGGGATTGTGCCGCCCTCAACTACGCCGAAGCTAGCTGGAACCGCGCCAACCGCACCCATCGCAACAATGCTAGGAGCAGGCACCGGCACAAAGTCACCAGCGACAAGTTGATGAGCAGCTCTTGGTGGCGCTGGCTCTAGATTGTCGTTGGCATTCATGAGCACCTGCCAGATTCCATTGAAATCGGGCTTGCCGTTTGGAGTACGAGGAATATCGCTCATTGAGGCTTCTGCCGCTTGAGCTACCTGAGTATCAGTTGTATCTGCAGGTGAGCAACCTACTACGAGCACTGCGATCGCTAGGAGCAGCCATTGAATCTTCATAATTCTACCTTTTTGTTTTATTAGAAATTCTCTCCTAAAGGAGCCACGATATAACCACTTGGGTTAGAGAGTGTCAAGCCAAACGCGCCGAATCGTCTAGGCTGGGGCCATAAAGCGAAGGCGGAGGCGGAGGCACTAATAGCTCCTCAGATATACACACAGATATGAGCAATGTGCAGTTAAAAGCACACCCCCCCCCTCAGAAATTCCTCTTTACCACACCGCAAATTGAATGACTCCCAGTGGAGATCGATTGCTCTGAACCATTTTTGATTAGTTCATACGCCAAATCCCGGCAGATTGGGAGTTATCTTGTCAGTACCGTGCTGAGTCATCCCTCAAAAATATTTCAGACCACCCGACTCTCTCGAAGCCACTCCATGGGGCTCGAGATGTATGGGGCGGCGACGGGTCGTCGGGAACGTCGAGTGGGGGTGGGATACTATTTTGATTTTCCGCGCTCATGGGTTGACGTCGCGTCTCCTCAAGTCAGGCCAGTTATTTTGGAATCTCGAAACTACTATATAAAGCCTTGCGAATAGGTGTCTCGATAAATCGATAGATAAAATAGGACACGGCCACGACAATAGTCACCACCAGCGCTAGGTTAATTGGAAACGGGAGGGAATCGGGCAAGACGTTGAAGAATTGCAACATCTCCATCAAAGGCCAATGGAAACAATACAGTATATAACTGAGACCACCCAACAAGACGCACACGCGAGTAGCGCTAGCATTCGCGTGCCAGTTCATTCTGCTTAGCGCGAAGACCAGAAAACATACCGACGGCACTGTCGCGAAATACATACTGTATTGATACGGCGCATAGTTGTGTGCCAGATAGACCGACGCAACGTAACCGGCTACGGCGACGGAGGCTGCAATCCATCTGGTCTGTTTATTCTCACTATTGGTTCTATGTGGATAAAGAACGAACGCTTTGTATACGAGCATACCGAGAATAAATTCGATGCCCCGAATGAGAGGGTTCGTATAAACAGGTATATTTAAATTCAACAGGCTGTACTGCTCTGCATCAGGTAAATTTATTTGAATCAATAGAAACTGCAGTAAGTAAAATCCAACGAACGCGAAGGCAACTCGAATCTTAGTATTAATTTTTCGAAGCAGGATTAGCAACAAAGGAAAACAGAGATAGAAATACATTTCCAACACGAGCGACCACAAGGGACCGTTGAATACCAGGTTTAGCGTTTCGATACTACTGAGGGATTGAGTAAACGTGAGGTGACGTAACGTGGCCATCGTCCAGAAGGAAACATCCAACGGCTCAGGCAAATCGTATCTCAACACAAACGGTCGGTTTACTTCGGTAAAAAAAGCTTCACCAAAATCTAAATAGGCGATGGAAACGAACAAGGATGAGACGATAACAGCAAGCCAATAGACTGGGAATATTCGTATTACCCTGTGCAAATAGTAGCGCTTATAGGGTGCTGAACCCTGCAGGGTGGGATAGGTATACGAGAGAATAAAACCACTGAGCACGAAGAACCAGGACAACGCGCTGGTCGACGCTGTGCCATACAGAACAAAATGCCCCATGATGAGTTCGTAATGAACCAGCATAACAGTCAACGAAGCAACAAATCGCATCGCATCAAGAATGGGTATTTTTTCTTGGCTAGCGCTCATCAAACATCCTTACTTTGATAGCGCTCAGATTTTGCTTCTCTTGTTTCAATCCGATTGTCACCCGTTACCCAACGATCGAACGCCAGTTGTTCACTAGATGTTCTGCGGTACGCCAGGAAAGCGCCTGCACTGTAAGAGTCGGGTTGCGCGACCCGCTGCTACCCATTACCGATGCGCCTAGAACACCAAGGTTCGGCACCTCATGTGAGAAGCCCCACTCGTCCACTACGTTAGTTTCGCTGTTCAATCCCATCCGCGTTCCTCCATAGGCGTGCGTGGTCGCGCCCATACTATTTCCCAATCCGTACTTCACGATCTTGATGGCGCCAGCTTCTAGATACCACTGCTCCATTTTTTCTTGAGAGAAAGCAGCTATGCGCTTTTCGTTATCGCGATAACGAGCAGTGATACGTGTTACGGGGAAGCCCAGCGGATCCTTCACGACTGGATCGAGGTCCAGGTAATTGCCCTCGTAGGGAAGTGTCGTTTTCTGTATATAAGAAGAGTTAGTTCTGTCGGCATTCTTCATGATAAATGCCTTCCAGTCAGAGCCCCAATTCCTTGTCTCGCCGAAGGTAGACATCTTCGCCGCGCTCATCGGTTTCCTATCGGTATGCACCCACAGGTTCGCACCTCCGATGAAATCCAAATCGCCGTGATCAAAATTGTCATCTGCCCATTCATCGATAGCAACACCCTGAGCCGGGAGGCCATACCAATTGTGCAGGTCTCTATCGAAGAGTGCAGTGACCGGGGCGCCCTGATGGTGAGTCATATAGTGCTGCCCCACCTGCCCTGAATTGTTGGCAAGACCGTTCGGGAACACTCGAGACTTGGAGAGCTGCAACAGCCGCACGTTTTCGTAAGCATAGCTGGCGAGCAACACTACATCCGCTGGCTGAAAGAATGTTTCGCTTCCTTTGATATAGTCGACCCCGGTTACACGACCACTGTCATCTGTAATGATCTGCGTAACGCGGGCGAAAGTCACAACATCGAGATTACCCGTGTCCACCGCCTTCGGAATCACGGTGAATGCGGTGGAGCTCTTTGCCTTCACATGGCAGCCACCCTTGTTACAGAAACCGTGATACTGGCAAGGCGGGCGACCATCGAAGAGTTCCGTTGTGATTGCCGCCGGACCTTGAAATGGATTCCAACCCAAGCTTTGCGCAGCGCCACCCATTAGATCTGTAAAAGGCGAACTACGCAGCGGCTTCATTGGGTACTCGCGCTGGCGCTTCCCTTCAAAAATATTTCCTGCCGTGTTCTTCTTGCCCTGCACATTCCCTGCCTGCCCGGAAATGCCGACTGTGTATTCGATCTTGTCATAGTAAGGCTCTAGTTCCTCGTAACCGAAAGGCCAGTCTTCGACGGTAGAATCTTCAGGAATGCGGCTTTCCCCATATCGTTGCTTTGTCTCGCTGACCACCTTGAAGTCCCAAGGATTCAAGCGCCAACTTTGCGCCCAGTAATGCATGGTCGTGCCGCCTACCGCATTCATCATCGGATGGCCGCCTTGGATGGCTGTATCACTCGATGTCGCACGAACCGTAGGCGCCTCACTCGCGGCCTTCTGTACAGACTGCGGCCAGTTGCGCGATCCATTGCGTAACTCATCCGGCGCGAAGTCGCGGGGGCTTAACCAGCCCCCCGCCTCGAGGCCTATCACTTTCAGCCCAGCGTTCGTCAGCGGCAGAGCTGCAACGCCGCCAGCAGCTCCCATGCCTACGATTACAACATCGGTCTTAGCTAGTCGCTTAGGCATAACCGTCTCCTCCCTCGGTGTCCAGCAAGGAATTGTCGGCTAGTTTTGTGTAGGTACTATGATCATAGGCTGATTGATGATTCGGGGGCAGGCTTGCTCCTGCAGATACATCTGCCTCACTGGCGCCTAAGCGAATACCGGGATAACGCAACATATCCCAGCCGACGAATTCTTGATTCCCTCCGTAATACGGATCACAAAATGTGCCGTCGATAGTATGACTTCGAAGCATATTGAAGAAGCCGCTGCCATTGGGAATAAATCCCGAAATCTTGTTTGTCTGCACAGCAAGCAAAATCGAATTCTGTTGATCAAGTGGTAACTCGGGAAAGCTTTTACCTCGAGTCTTGCTAGCGAATTCGTTGATGGCATTTAGGCCAACACTATAATTGTGTCGCGATCCGTTGTTATGACTCGCGAGGGATTTATCGATGTAGTGAACCGCTCGCGCTTCTCGCGCACCTGGGCCATGCTCATCAGAGGGAATCAAACAGTCGCAGATCGCCGCAAGAGTTTCCGCCTCCTCGGCGGTCAATGCTTCGAGCGCCTCGCGCGGGGCGATTCTCTTTGAATTACTATTCGTACTTGCCGAATCGGCAGCGATTACATGGCTAGTAGCGATTGCACTTACTGCCGCCGCGCCAACAAGACCCGCTCCCTTTAATAGGTTTCGGCGCGAATGATTCGTGGGCCTTTCCTCTAGCAGATCGCTCTTACTATTGTTTTGACCATTGTTTAGATTTTTCTTTTTCATTGTTGCTCCACTGAATCATGCTGGACAGCATGCTGGGCTGTAGGTCTAACTTTATTTGAGCGTAGCAAATATCTAATTTAGTGTATACGGCCTCTATTCTGCGCTTCGCTCAAAGCCCCGTTGAGCAGCCACCGACCTCATGCGAGCAGCGTGCCCGCGGTGCAAAGCTGCCTATTGATCCTGAATAAGTATGGCCTGACGGCCAAAACCTGTTATCTTTTCTATTCGGCCTATGGGTTTAACCTATTGGTTTAATCAGGGTACCGACACTCGCAGGGAAATTGCTAGGCATCCCATTTTTTAGTTACGAGGAAAATAATAATGACATTCAAAAGAATACTAACCCTGAGTAGCATACTGTTCACCGGGCTAATTATCTCCATTCAGACTCTATCAGCTCAGGTAGTCGAGCCCGATGAGCATGACTTCATGGTTGCAACGCCTGATCAGTTGCAGCCTCAGGACGGCAGCATTACTACGGTCATATACGGCGACCCGAGTAAATCCGGTATCTATGTTATTCAGATCACCTGGCCTCCGGGACGCGGCAGCCGGCCTCACTATCACAATCAGGCGCGCTACATTAACGTCTTGAGTGGCACCTGGTATGTACATACTGGACCCGAGTCCGATACCTATAATCCAGACGCCATGACGGCGGTAGGACCCGGTACTTTCATCTATGAGCCACCGAATGGTCACCACTATGACATGGCGAAAGACGAAGAAGTTGTAGTTCAAATTTTTGGCATGGGCCCTGTGGTAACCACGTCGCTTGCACAAGACTAACATTGAGGCTGCAATCTGATTGCAGTTAGTTTGGAAGAATCCGCCGAAGCTATTCACTGTAGAGTGAATACACGGCGGATTTTTTTGTTTGTCCTGTCGACCTAAACAAAAGCAGTCCTAAGCTAAATTGAACCTAGACTAAGTCGCTACGACTAACTTCATAGGTAATGCCGCCGCTGCTTTTTCCCAATGATCCGCGCTGAGAACTGAAATAAAGTCGCTGATAGCTAGGATCGAACGCAGGACCTGTTATTTCCGATTGATCATGACCAATCACCTGCAATAGTGGTGCGACACTGCCTTCATCGGTCAAGACCACAATCTGCATATCACCCCCATCCTCGGCAATGAGAACGTCACCTGTAGGTGTAATAACAACGTTGTCTACGCCTGTCAGGATCGGGTTATCACTGGTCTCAACATCATATAACACTTCAAGCTCTTGAGTGTTAGTGTGATAAACCCAGACCCGGTTGTCATGTTTCGTAGTGAAGTAAGCTCTTCCCTCATACATCGCAATGCCCTCGCCACCACTAAAAATGGTATAGGAAGGGACTTGCAACCGTGTTGCCTCAACTTTCGCCAGAGGATCCGGTACTGCTATCCACTCGATAAACGATTTACCATTGTTTTCCACTACAGAAGCAATTTCCAACTGTCCGCTGCTTAAGTCAGGCAGAGGATGGTCAGGCCTAAACCTGTAGAAGGCACCATCGCGATGATCCTCTGTCAGATACAGACATTGATTTTCGCTATCAACCGCAACAGCTTCGTGACGAAATGTTCCAAGGGCGGATCGCAGCTGAGATGGATTACTGCCCATCGGATCGCATTCGTAAACCTGTCCGTCTGCAAATTCTTCGCAGGACAACCACGTTCCCCAAGGGGTAGGACCGCCCGCGCAATTGATAGAAGTGTTCTTCAGGATTTGATAGGCGTCGACGACTCCGCCCCCCGCATCAAAGCGGATCGCCCCGACACCACCACCAAAGCTGCGCATCTCACTATTGGAGACGTAGACCCAACCGCCATCGTCTGCGGGAAATGTGGCACCGCCATCCGGTGCCGAGTGCCATGTATATCCGGGCAAACCGGCCGGCGCCTCGCCAGAGCGAGCAATGATGCGCGACTTGAAACCGCCGGGCAACCTCAAGCCGTTGGCATCGGGCTCAAGCAAAGGCCCTAAATTGCTAAGGGAGTAAAACGGGGATGTATCAAGGCCGGCTGCTGTCGCCTGCTGAAAACGCAGGAGACCACCTGCGGCAAACAAAGCGGCCCCGTGTAACCCCATCTGTAAAAAGTGTCGTCGATTGTTACGCTTTTGACTCATGAGCTTAGTCTACACCCGTTTCTATTTCAGTTATTTGACAGCAGTTCAATCATAATAATTGGATTGCTCGCTGCCTGCTATTCAACTTCCCAAGTATGCCCGCTGTGCAAGAGTTCTGTCATGGAGCCCTTGGCTTTCCGAATTGAAATCAGCTGCTGCTGAGAGTCATCTACATAGGAGGGCTTTTCTTCACTATAAATCACGCCTACCGCCACCGGAAGATCTGGCCCCTTCATGGTCGCGAGCAGTGTAGCCAATACTTTATTGGTTTCGTCGTGGACCAGCACATCATCGCTAGTCGCATCGACTACCTCTAGATTGAGGCTGTCGTGATTGAGGCGAATGCCCCACTCACGTTCCTTGCCGAATACTATGGGCTCGCCCTGAACAAGCTCAACCTTAAAATCAGCAGCTATCTTCTTGTCCGTGACCTGATTGAATATACCGTCATTGTAAATTGGACAGTTCTGCAATATCTCTATGAAAGATGTGCCTCTATGCTCATGACCCCGAGTCACTACCGCACCCAGATGCTTCGCCTGAGTATCGATCGTCCGCGCTATAAAAGTTCCCCCTGAGCCTATGGCAACTACACAGGGAGCCAGTGGAAAATCGATAGATCCCGTAGGCGATGACGGAGATCGTGTGCCCGGAGGAGAGGTCGGCGAGTATTGACCCTTGGTAAGCCCGTATATCTCATTGTTAAAAAGCAGAATCTGCAGGTCTACGTTACGCCGCAACACATGCAACATATGGTTGCCGCCGATACTAAAACCATCGCCGTCACCAGTAATTACCCACACATCTAATTCTGGATTCGCGAGCTTAACCCCGGTTGCTACTGCCGGAGCACGGCCGTGAATAGTATGAAAACCGAAGGTATTCATGTAATAAGGAAAACGGGATGAACAACCGATGCCGGAGATAAATACTTGATTCTCTTTTGGCTGATCGAATGTCGGCATCAGCTTCTGAATAGTCTTCAGTATGGCGTAGTCGCCACAACCTGGGCACCAACGCACTTCCTGATCGGAGGCGTAGTCCTTAACGGTTAATTTGGGTAGCGCTTGATTCATGAATTGCTCCCTAAGGTGGCTATTTTCGCGTGGATCGCCGCTAGAATTTCACCAATTTTGAACGGTTGGCCGGCCACCTTGTTTAAGGCTTCAGCATCGATTAAATATTCGGACCGAATCAGCCGTACGAATTGACCAGTGTTCATCTCCGGCACCAGAATCGAATCGAAGCTTTTAAGCAGCTCTTCAAGATTTCGGGGCAAGGGAGACAGATAGCGCACTTGGATATGTGAGACATCCAAACCTTCGGTGCGCGCCCGCTTAACAGCCTGATGTATAGCGCCGAATGTAGAACCCCATCCAACAACTGCTAGCTTGCCGGTTTTATTCCCGAGGCAGACTTCCTGTAGAGGAATATCATTTGCGATTCCTGCGATCTTCGCCTGGCGCAGATCGGTCATCTTCTGGTGATTGGCAGGGTCGTAAGATATGTCGCCGGTGTCAAAACTGCGTTCGATACCGCCGATGCGATGCTCGAGTCCTGGAGTGCCCGGCTTGGCCCATACACGCGCCAGGGTTTCCTCGTTACGAATCGAGGGCTTAAAGTCTTCTGACTTGGTGTAGTGTTCAACAGGGAATGGCTCGAACTCGGAGAAATCGGGAATCTTCCAAGGCTCTGCGGCATTCGCCAGATAACCATCGGAAAGCAGCATCACCGGCGTCATGTATTTCGTTGCAAGACGCACGGCTTCAATCGCCACTTCGAAACAATCTGTAGGGGTAGATGAAGCAATAACTGGCATCGGCGTATCGCCGTGCCTACCGTGGAGCGCCATATTCAAGTCCGACTGCTCCGTCTTCGTCGGCAGACCAGTAGATGGCCCGCCGCGCTGCGTGTTAACGACTACCAGAGGTAGTTCAGTTGCGCAGGCGAGCGCTATGCCCTCGGACTTTAGGGCGATGCCGGGGCCAGCACTCGAAGTAACACCTAGCGAGCCGGCGAAAGATGCCCCTATTGCGGCACACACCGCAGCGATTTCGTCTTCTGCCTGAAACGTATTGATATCGAAGTCACGGTGGTGCACCAATTCATGCAGCAGATTCGATGCTGGTGTAATTGGGTAGGAGGCGAATAGCAATTCTATATTCGCCAGCTCGGAACCGGCAATAAGACCCCAAGCAAGTGCGTTAGTGCCAGTGATATTACGATAGGTGCCGGGTGAAACTTTTGCCTTCGGCACTTTGTAGACATGTATTCCCGCAGGAAGTTCGGCAGTCTCGCCGTAAGCATGACCCGCGTTCAATGCGGCTATATTTGCGCTGGCTATCTCAGGCTTGCTGGCAAACTTTGTCTTCAGGCTCTCGATGGTTCCGGCGCGATCGCGATCGAATAACCAGAGAACCAACCCCAAAGTCCACATGTTTTTGCTACGCACTCCGGTTTTGTGACCGAGATTGAACTCTGCGACGGCGGCCAAAACCTGTTTCGTAATATCGATCTCGAGAACGCGGAATTTATCTAGGGATCCATCCTCTAGGGGATTTACCTGATACTTGGCCTTAGTCAGATTCTTGGCCGTGAACGCTCCGCTATCTACAATAAGCAATCCTCCATCGACTAAGTTATCTACGTTAGTAATTAGTGCCGCTGGGTTCATCACAACGAGCACGTCTAGCGCATCACCCGCCGTCGTAACATCATTGGCACCGAAGTAAATCTGAAACGCGGAGACACCGAAGGTTGCACCAACAGGCGCACGAATCTCGGCGGGGAAATCTGGAAACGTCGATAGATCATTTCCGTAGAGCGCGGTGGCCTCGGTGAAGTTATTCCCAGTCAACTGCATGCCGTCGCCAGAATCTCCAGCGAAGCGCACAACTACGTCGACCACTTCCTTTTCGTCAAGGTGGTGCTCTCCCAAATTTTCTTCAGCTAATTCCATACGCGATGCATAACCCTTAAGACTGCTAGAGGCTTGTAACCTACTAAGAATTTCATTGATCTAAGTCTCCAGCTCAGAGGCTGAATAACCACTATGACTTGTTAAAAACGAGGCTAAATTCTAGCAGAAATCTAGAAGCGGGTCTTACTAGTACTCCATCCACCTTATATTAACGGATTCAGTGAGTTTGTCCGCGTTCATGGCAAGGCAAAGGTTGTTCCCTTGGCAAAAGGCGTGACGCCGCCCATGGGCGCGGACAAGCTCGCCCATAGAGCGCTACCCTGAAGCTCGCCAGCGGCGTTGCGGCGCTTATCAAGGGAATAACCATTAACTGCACACCGCGCCTTGCTGGTAAACATCGGGATAGCGCTGAACCCCTCAATATAAGGCGGATAGAGTACTAGCCATTTGCAGACCCGCTCGAGGAGCTTACTGTTTGATGAATTTACGCATGATACTGCCTTCGCCGCCTTCTCCGCCGGTGACCTCTCCTGTGTAGACGTTACCATCGGCATCAACCACGACGCCTTCTGGCTCAGAGCCCTCGATGAAGCCCATAACGGTGCCATCCTCGGCGCTGCCATAGGTTACACCGCGCTTGCTCTGATAGTCGGCCACATAGAGTATGTCGTTCTGATCGATGAACATGCCACTAGGCCAGCCAAATTGATCCCACTGATCGATGTACGTACCCTGTTGATCGAAAATCTGGATACGATGATTCGAGCGATCACCTACTAATACCCGACCTCTTCTGTCGATGACTATTGTATGCGGCATATCGAGTTCGCCCGGACCTGTGCCCTTGCTGCCCCATTCCATCAGATATCTACCTTCTTTGCTGAACTTAACGATGCGGTTGTTCCAATGTCCATCGGCAACGAAGATATCGCCATTGGCCGCTACAGCCGAATCGGCTGGCCCATCGAAAGTATTCGGCAGCGTGCCACCAAATCCTCTGGAACCTAGGCGAAGCAAGACTCTGCCGTCGGTGTCAAACTGCGTGACTATCTGGCCTTCGGTTCGATTAAAATCGGTAGCCCAGAGAGTGCCGTCTGGAGCAGCACGAAAACCATGCGCTGTCGCGACCCAACCCTCGCCAAATGTGTCGACCAATTCACCACTGGGCGAGAACTTCAAGATGGGCGGCTCGGCGCGATGAAAAGCGTAGATAAACCCTTCTGTATCTATTGTTACGTTCGGAACCTGGCCCCACTCGATGCCTTCAGGCAGGGGCTGCGGCCAGTTCGGATCAAGCACATATTCCTGCGCTGATGCCGAGCTTGATAGAAACCCGCCTGCCAATAATGAAGTGGCTAGGACTAAATTCTTAATGACTGTACGGCTAACTTTCATAGTTCTCATAATAGTTGCGACCCTAGTTACTACCTATTTATTGTGTGGCTAGTTGCGAGGCAATGTACCGATTCTATGCCGGTTTGCTTAGCTTACACGGTATAGCAAGTGAATCAAATAATCAGCTACTCGACAGAGATCAGCGCTTTTCATCCTTTGCAGCAGTGCCGCGAAGGGTTTTCCCCACTGCCACGTATAGATCATTGACTACAGCAACTAACCTTTTAACCGACTTTTGCAAGAGCCAGCAAGTCAGGAGCAGGAATCATGAACAAATTATCACGAGTAATTGCAATGAGCCTATTTGGGCTTTCGAGCTCAGCATTTGCGGCAGAACGCGAATCTGGCCACAATCGAGCACTAGCTAATCTAGATACAGATGGAGATGGTTCAGTTAATTTCGAAGAATTTCAAGCAGGCGGCGAGCAGAGCCTGAGTCGTCTAGATAGCGATGAGAATGGCGTGCTAACTCTTGATGAGTTACTGAACGCTCGCCCCGGACGTGGACCAGGCAATAGAGGTGATCGCAACGCCGATCGCCCGGAACAGGAGCCTAGCGAAGAGCAGATCGCTCGCATGGAGCAGCGCAGAGCTGCAATGACTGAACAGGCCGAGGCACGTTTCCAAGCTATGGATACAGATGGTAATGAGGTCGTTAGTCTTGGGGAGTTTCAGGAAGCAAATTTCCTGCAGCTTGACAGTGACAACAATGGCTTGTTAAGCGCCGAAGAGTTGCGCCCTCAGCGCGGTGGTCGTCGAGGCCCCGGTGGGCGCCGAGGTAGCAGAGAGCCTCAAGCCTAGATCTAAAGAGAGACCCACTGATAGATTCACTAAGCGAAGGATAGCCAAGGAAGGCGATTAGTGAATAGTATTATGCAACGAGTACGTTCAACAGATAGACCGGTTGATTCGAGCAAGACGCCCTCGCAATGCTCGAATCGACGAATCGTACGATAGACTGTATGACGACGCAGGATATAGGGCACTAGCGAAAAATTGTCTAATTCGAACGAATCAAGCAATACCGAAATAACTGACCAAGAGTTGATGCAAGCTGTGTGCATGGGCGGCAGATCAGCCTATCAGACTTTGGTCAAACGGCACCTCAAATCGATCAGTCATTACGCGTATCGACTTCTGGGAAACCCCAAGGATACCCAAGACATCACGCAGGAGGTGTTTCTCAGGTTATGGACCAATGCGCAGAAGTGGAACTCAGACAAGTCGAAGCTGACTACCTGGCTCCACCGCATCGCACACAACCTTTGCATAGATTACCTGCGTAAGCATGGAAGGATGCAAACACAAGACTCTTTCGATGACGAGGTGGGTGACTCACTCTCTAATAATGGAGAGTCAGCTGATGGAAAAAGCGACGAGACGATACTAGTAAGAACAGCTATAAGCGCTCTACCAGAGAATCAACGCAGTGCGTTGAGCCTGTGTCACTATCAGGGATTCTCCAACAAAGAGGCTGCTGCTATTATGAATATCTCTGTTAAGGCATTGGAATCCGCCATCGCTAGGGCCAAGCGTAACTTACGCGAGACGCTAGCTGAGACACACAAGGATTAAACGAAACAGGAACTTTGATGACTCTAGAAAAATTTACAAGGATCATTGATCTCTATGGCTGCGAGTCTGCACGCTGGCCGCAAAGCTTGCTCGCCGAATGCGAGTCCTTCGTTACCAATAATATTGAGGCGAGGACGCTGCTCAATCAGCAATATCAAGTTGATGAGTCAATGGAAAAGCTAGAAGTGCCGGATTTTCCTGGCCTAGAAACTCGCGTACTAAATCAATCACTACCGAAACACAATCGGAGCTTCTTTGAAGAAGCGATGAGCTGGCTGATACCGGATGAATATTTTGGCAAGCAAGTTTGGCGCCCAGCCATAGCCGCGTGCATCCCTTTGGTATTCGGAATAGTGCTGGGCAATTACTTTAGTTTTGGAATTGACATCGAAGACGATGGCTTTCAATACTGGGACGACGAGCTTGTGATGTTATCTTTAACTGACTACACAGAGGCCAATTTCTAGTCATGACTAAAAATAAATTCTTGCTGCTCGGCTTGTTGCTTTCGATATCGATAAATTTATTTTTCGTGGGCGGCATTGCCTACCGCATCGCGGACTTTCAAGGTGAGCGACCTGGCAGGCCACTCCCCCCCAATGTGGGTTGGATCGTCCGCGATCTGGAAGAGTCACGCCGAAGCGAGTTAGAACCGCAGCTGCGACAGAGCGTCGAGGCGACATTTCCGATACGACGCGAGATGATGAACGCTCAGCGGCAAGTTAATGAACTTATGTCGGCACAGCCATTTGATGGCGATGCCCTAAACGCCGCATTCGCCGACCTACGCGATGCCAGTATTCGCTATCAGGCGCTGTCTCATGATCAGACTAGCGATATCCTGGCGCTGCTTTCTGAAGAAGAAAGACAAGCGGCTATGGAATTCGTTCAGCGCCGCGGGCCACGAGATGGCCGCGATGGTTTTAGAGGTAGAGACGGCGGACCCGGATTCAGAGGGCCCGGCAGACCAGTTGGGCAACGACCCCCTCCTTCACCAAAACCTACAGATGCAAATCAATGAATGAGACTGTGTTCAAGAAAGGAAAGTACCGCCACTTCAAGGGCAACGAATATGAGGTGGTTGAACTCGCCCATCATAGTGAAACTCAGGAGCCGGTGGTGGTCTACCGCGCCCTATACGGCGAATACGGTCTCTGGGTTAGACCCTTCGACATGTTCTTCGAAACTATAGAGCGTGACGGTAAGACCTTCAAACGCTTCGAATACATTGGTGACGCCATCTAAGCTCTTAACGTCTACTTCGCGTTTGAGGAGGAGATCATTATTGTCAACTCTTTTTTAGGGGCTTCTTAGAATAGGGCTCTACGTTGAATGCCCCAGATTGTTTAAGCCATGGGATAGCAAACAGGAGAGCTATAGACTGAGCAGTGACAATGCCGTTATTCTGCGCTGCTATGTTCTGCCAATCTAGTCGAGAAAATGATGAAGCTACTACAACTACTTAGCCTATCCCTATTCAGCAGTGCAGTACTCATTGGCTGCAGTCCCCAGTCGAATGAAGTCGCCGAGGCAGTATCCCAGACAGCAGAAATCGAAGCGATACTACACGAGCACATCGCGGTGCTAGCCTCAGATGAGTTCGAGGGACGCGCGCCTGCCACGCCAGGCGAAGAGAAGACGATCAACTACCTAAAGTCTGAGTTCGAGGCGCTTGGTATCGGCCCAGGCAATGGCGATTCCTATTTTCAGAGCGTTTCTGTTACCGAGATCACTACGGCCAGCGACGCGGTGCTCACATTCAGCGGCAGCAGCTATGATGCCGAGCTGGAATACGCTACCGAAATGATGGTCGGTAGCCAACAGCAAATCCCAACTACTTCCATTGTCGATAGCGAACTCGTTTTCGTCGGCTATGGCGTGGTAGCACCGGAAAGGAATTGGAATGACTATGCGGGTATCGATGTGGCAGGCAAGACGGTAGTCATTCTCGTAAACGATCCAGGCTACGCCACACAAGACCCAGATGTGTTCAATGGCAATACCATGACCTACTACGGCCGCTGGACCTACAAATACGAAGAGGCGGCGAGACAAGGTGCTACCGGCGCGTTGATCGTGCACGAGACCGGGCCGGCGGGCTACGGCTGGGAAGTTGTAAGCGGCAGCTGGTCTGGCCCGCAGATTGGGTTGCAGGCTGACAACCTCAATAGCGACAAGAATGATATCGAAGGCTGGCTAACTTTGGACTCCGCCGAAGCATTATTCGCAGGTGCCGGTTTAGACTATCAAGAGCTTAAGGCCGCTGCAGCACAGCCAGGCTTCAACGCTGTTCCCTTGGGAGACGTTACTGCATCGGTAGCGATTCAGAATTCGGTGCGCACATCGTTATCGCAGAATGTGATCGCGATGATTCCCGGCACGCAAAGGCCCCGAGAAACTATTATCTACACCGCACACTGGGATCACCTTGGTGTTAACGCGGAGCTGCCGGGCGACAATATCTACAACGGCGCTGCGGACAACGCCACAGGCACAGCGGCGCTTCTAGCAATGGCAAAGATGCACGCCGATGCGGGTCCTGCGCCACGCAGCGTTGTCTTCCTCGCAGTTACTGCCGAAGAATCGGGTCTGCTAGGCTCACGCTGGTATGCCGAGCATCCAGTATTTCCACTGGCGACCACCGTCGCGAATATCAACATAGACGTGCTCAATACCTACGGCCCGATGCATGACATCGTCGTGGTGGGAAATGGTAGCAGCGAGCTGGAAGCCTATTTAGAAGAGGCCGCTACTGCTCAGGGTCGTCATCTCGTTGAAGAACCTAATCCCGAGCGCGGTTACTACTACCGCTCCGACCATTTCAATTTTGCTAAGGCCGGTGTGCCTGCCCTCTACGCCGAGTCCGGTAAAGACAGCGTAGAGTTTGGTAAAGAATGGGGAGCAGAGCAGGCACAGGACTACAATGAAAATCGCTATCACGCCCCTTCGGACGAATATGATCCGAACTGGAACTTAGAAGGCGCAGCACAGGACATACTCTTGTACTTCGATGTAGCCAGTAAGCTTAGTCGTGAGTCTAGCTTTCCTAATTGGCTTGAAGGAAATGAATTTAAAGGCATACGTGACGCTACAAGTTCGTCACGCCCCTAAGCTAATTTCTCTATTGGAGCACTTCATCCGCTGACAATGCTGCACTTTTCATCGAACGGCGAGCGCGGCATCTTGGGGTGAATCCTCTTCGCTTACAGAGAAGGACTAGCAGCTCATTCAGAGCAGCCTTCGTCCCCATAAGAGAACCCGAAATCTGCGCCTCGGACCAAGGTATGCTCATCAGCCAGGTAAGAAGCGGCGCGAACACATAACCAAACAATCGTTGCAGCGTAAGTGGGTCGTCACCAGGAAACGTAATTAGCGAGAACAGACTATTTAATAGGGCGACCAGAGCAGCTAGCTCCAATAACATTGCACCCACACTCACCATTAGGCACACGCCATTGTAGGAGGGAGCCCTTGGTTATCGCATCCATTAGGCTCTTATACTCGACGCTCAGTTCTATTTCCTCGCTGGTCGCAGCTGTCTTTTGCGACACCATGATCAACGCGATCATAGTTGCAGCAGGCGCACTGATAACCGACGCTGTGATGATATGACCCAGCGGATAATCCAATCAATAAGAATTCGCCAAATTACTAAGTAATCAGTGCTGCTCTTCTTGCTATATACTCATCCAAATACTCATGAAAAAAAACTTAGATGATTAAATGCATCGCAATTCTACTTGGTTTAATTAGTACACTTTCGGCATGCTCTGAAGGTGAGAATCCACTCAACGCCCCTGCTGACTACGCGGACTATGTAACCATTGGAAAATCCGTAAACACGAGACAAGAACAGTCAGGTGAACTGAAACTTCTCAATACGGTATTTTTTGCCGAAGTTTTCCAAACGAAAGAAGCGGTAGATGCAGGCGGCATGATTACCAACACCACTCTTACTGGCGCTGGCAATGCTCAAGGCGGCCTTGCTCTTTCTGATGAAATGACTCCGTATTTGACAGGTGCCCGAACTTCAACCATTCAAGAATTGGATCGAATTTTCCCAGATAGCACTTACTATTTTAATTTTGATACACCAGATGGAAATATCCGACAGCTTCCAGCACGATTTACTCGCGGCACAGGTGAGAGCCTAAACCCTGGCCCTATTACATTGTCATTAATTCAAGGCGGAATAATCGTTAATCCGAATGCAGTAGATTCGAATCAGGATCTCATCGTTTCATGGAGCCCATTTGAAAAGGGCGCGGCCGATCCTGATAATATTATTGATGACATGATATATGCCATGTTTGGAAATTGTATGGGAATGGAAACCGTCCATAGCGGCCATGCGTTCGAAGAAGGCGCGCTTACCTATGCTGAAAGTAGTTTTACCATCCCAGCAAGCGCGCTACACGCTGGACAATCTTCTATGCTTGAAGTGGAGCATTCTAATATGGAAACAGATGTCGTTAAGGATATCGAAATAATTGTAACCTACGCCGCATCTACCTTCCTTGATATTCAAATCACTGGTGAAAACACGCAAAACCTCACCTGTCCTTCTGTACCCTACGCTTTTGATGGCGGCGCCAGTGATCGCGAACAAGCGCCAGAGTAGCTTTACTATTTTAAAAGAAGAGCCCCATCCTCATATCAGTCTGCTGAAAAAAAAGAATGCTCCAGCGACTAACTTAATAGGCCAGCAATTGCTCCTGTCATACAGGTGGCGAGTGTACCCGAGATCAGCGATTTAGGTGCGAGCTCTACTATTTCTGTTGCCCGCTCAGGACACATCCCACTCAGCCCCGCAATCATGATGCCCAAACTGCCGAAGTTGGCAAATCCACAAAGCGCATAAGTCATAATTATTGTCGACTTTTCGGAGAGACTGCCAGCTGGTAGTTCCGCCAGCGCCAAAAATGCTAGCAGCTCATTCAGGGCAGTCTTCGTGCCCATAAGAGAACCTGAAATCTGCGCCTCGGACCAGGGTATGCCCATCAACCAGGTAAGCGGCGCGAACACATAACCAAACAATCGTTGCAGAGTAAGCGGATCATCACCAGGAAACGGAATTAGCGAAAACAGACTATTTAATAGAGCGACCAGCGCAACCAGCACCAATAACATTGCACCCACACTCACCATTAGGCGCACGCCATCGTAGGTGCCCTTGGTTATCGCATCCATCAGGCTCTTATACTCGACACTCAGCTGTATTTCCTCGCTGGTCGCCGCTGTCTTTTGCGGCACCATGATCAGCGCGATCATAATTGCAGCAGGTGCACTGATAACCGACGCTGTGATGATATGACCCAGCGGATCATCCAATGTTCCCTGTAGGATTATCGAGTAGAACACCATGACCGAACCCGCGATGGTAGCCATGCCGCAAGACATCACAACGAAGAGTTCGCTACGCGTTAGCACTGCAATATAGGGGCGAATCAGCGCGGGAGACTCAACCATACCAATGAAGATGTTGGCGGCACTACTAAATCCAACCGCGCCACTCACATTCAAACTCTTACGCAGAACAAGGGAGAAGCCCTTGATGATGACCGGCAAGACGCGATAGTGCCAGAGGATTGCCGACAGGACGGTGAACATTAGCACCAGCGGCAGAATTCGGAAGGCCAATATCATCGTGGCACCAGGCTCACTGATCGAAAACGGATAGTCTACATTCAGCGGGTCGCCACCAAGATAGCCAAAGATAAACAGCGTGCCGCTCTCGGTTGCATTAACTACAGCATTTACACCTCTATTTATTAGACTCAGCATTTGCTGCAGAAAATTGAGATTAAATACCGCGAAGGCAAAGAGGAATTGCAGACCCAGGCCCGCTACCAGAAGACGCCAACCCGGAAGTGTGCGCTGCTCACTAAAAACAACAGCAATCGCAACGAAGACGACGATGCCGAACAAGGCTTGTACGACTAACAGTAGATCCATGGGCAGCTAGACTCTTTGGTTCTCCGCCCTAAGGCAGTGTAAGGGGCTTGTTTGTAGAACTCTCTTGTTTAAGCAGCCAATCAACCAAAGGCTGTCGATAGTGTATCTCGGTATCGAAGCCGCCCGAATCAAATTTTGCAATGGCATCATATCCCGCACCTCCCTCATACATGAAACTGTTTATCAACACGCGGTACGTCTCACCTGTATCAATTAGCCTTCCCGTCTTAGCGAGCAGCCAATCATTCTCGGTGCGGATGAGGCCACTAACAAATGGCCTCTGTCCTGCCGCAAGCACCTGTAAGACTTCGGCACCACCTAACTCCACGGCGTAGATTGTATTTTCGAAGGGCAGCAATCCAACTACGTCGGCAAGGGTCACCTCTCCTTGCGGGAACGGCGCACGTAAAGCGAGTCGGTTATTTATAGCTATATCAGCTGCGCTATCGATCTTTAACCAACTCTCAACCACAGCTCGTTGCAATCGGTCATCGTTTGCCAGGTACTCTCGCGAGCTGAAACCCAACAGCACACTCAACTCCACCTCGGTGGCTGCGCGCCATTTCGCAACAAGTTGCGCTACAGTATCATCACTGCTGCCGCCCTCATTTTGTTCGGTTGAGAAGCTGGAATTGATCAAACTATCGCGACCAAGATCGTACTCGAAATGCGCTCGCGCATAACTGCGAAAGTGGCCATCACTTTCAAGAAGAATGGTTTTTCCCACTTTTTCTGCGACAAGCTCATTGCAATGCCCGCCTCCCATGAGGCTGATATTCAGATCGGCTACAGCGGCAGCTAAAGGGCGCAGCGCTGCCATACAGACATGTGCCACGACGAAGATCAGGTCCAGGCCCTCCTCCTCTAGTTGTTCCACGGCATCTCGCAGTACGGGCTCATACTCCAGAAAAGAGAGATCGACAATATTGACCGGGTTTGTAGTACTTGGCGTGTTAGTTGTAGACAGCCCAATAATTCCGACGGTCAGATCATTCACCACGGTTGTAGTAAAAGCCAGAATGCCTAATTCAGATGGCAGAGTCTCGCTCGCCTTCCATTGAATATTAGCCGCCAGATAAGGAAAGTTAGCCTGACGAACTCGCCGTTCCAAGTTATCCAGACCGAAATCGAATTCATGATTGCCAATTGCAGTGGCGTCATAGCCCATGGTGTTCATCACTTCCACCATGCCCTCGCCTTTAAACCAGGTTGAGATTGCCGGCCCCGTCCAATGATCGCCTCCGCTCAGCAAGAGAAAGGGCCCGTCTTCGCTATAGCCCTCCTTCTCACGCCATAGGCCTAGCAGGTCTGCCGCTCCTAGCCCGGGCTCACGCCCTTCCATCCAGCCATGCTCGTCGTTGCTATACAGCACGGTCAACTCGCGGACATTCGCACTTGTGTTCAACTCTAAAGTGGAGGAACGAGGAGATGAACTACAAGCCAGCAGTAGTGGGACGGAGAGTATTAGCAGGAGGAATAGGCGCATTGAGCCGAGTCTATCACAGCAATTTCGATGATTACCTCTCGAAATGCGTAGGGTTATTTATTGCGAGGAGCAGTTAATTCGCTTAACGTATTTGAAACCAACGGCGGCAGCGATGAAACTCGACAGTTCTAACTTTCCAATCTACTTACCAGAAAAAGAACAGACGTCTGTCTTGCGCCTAGGGCTCCAGAACTGTCGGCCAGATGACTGGATATTTCCCGCCAAGGATCTAAACGTTTTTCAAAGGCACAAGACCGAACTGGGCGTTTCGCGAAGCGAGGAATGTTTTGCTCAAACTCAGAAATCAGTAGCCGCACAGTGCGAATTTTATGATTACCTCTTGCAACATTTATTAGCAAATCCTAAGTTAAATTATTCCCGATTAGGCAATCAACTCATTCATGAACAGGAGAAGCTCACATGGGAAATAGGAGATAAGAATCTTTGGGAGGCTTCGCTATGGGTGCCAGAAGATTTTTGCCTGCTAGAAAAAGAAAAAAATGGCTACGTGGTGACGGCCGCCAGCGTCTGCTCGCCCAGTAACTGGGTTCTGCAGGAGAAGATTGCCCAGACTGTGGACTTCATTCATGACCCTGTGCCTGATTACGATAGCTTGCTTAGCGAGAAGGTAAATCGTTTCCTAGGGGGACTAAACAGCGGACGGGTCTTGCTGCGTTATAATTGGTCCATTCAATCGGGCAACGAACTCTTCTGGCGCGACGACCTCAATCCCAATTTCGCTGTTGTGGATAGCAGCAGCCCAAACCTGTACTGGCGAATTGAGCGGCAGACATTCGTTCGGCTTCCTGCAAGCAAGGCAATCGTCTTTGGAATTAGAGTTTTCCTGCATAGCTTCGACAAGCTTCGGAATATTGAAGGCTTTGATCAGGCAATCGAACAGCTGCTCGCCCAGCTGCCTGCTACCCAGAAGTGTTACAAGGGGCTAGCAACTTAAACGCTTAGAAAAAATGCACTACTGCAAGATCGTTTAGACTATAATTCTCCCCTTTGAAGCCACACCCTATTTGAAAAATATTTGAACGAAGCGACAGCTTTTTGTCGAAATCTCGTACTACTTTAGTGAACCCACTACATTCGATTGTCAGCGAAAGGTCTCTTAATGAATAACTGCAGCCTTGCCAGCATGGCTCCCGTCAAATTGTGCCTAGTACTGGCAGCAAGCTTTTTACTTTCCATGCAATCGGCCTCTGCAACCACGGTCCGCGTAATTACTTCCTTAGGAAACTTCTCAATAGAACTGTTTGACGATGTCACGCCAGTCACCGTTGCCAACTTTTTAAACTATGTAAACTCCGGACGCTTCAATGGCACGTTAATACATCGCTCTGTGTCGAATTTTATTATTCAGGGAGGCTCATTCAGCTTCGACGCAAGCAGTCGCAAAATAGTATCCGTTGCCACGGATGCAGCAATACAGAACGAATTCAATGTCCCCAATACGCGAGGAACGGTGGCCATGGCGAAGCTGGGCGGTGATCCGAATAGTGCAACCAGCGGCTGGTTTGTGAATCTTGCGGACAATCGCGAAAATCTCGACTCACAGAATGGTGGTTTCACAGTGTTTGGTCGCGTCATCGGTGACGGCATGACGGTGGTGGACAGTATCGCAGCGCAACCGACATTCACACTCGCTGGCCTTACTGATTTTCCTCTAATCAACTATGTCAGTGGCGCAATCGTGACCAGCAACTTCGTAAACATCGCAATTGCAGTTGAAGAGGAGCCAGCACCTGCTCCTAACTATTTCGACGAAGTCACCGGCCTGCTGCGTGTTACCGTAGATGCTGGAACATTAGGCTTGGCTTCAATGGCATTCTCAATTACGGCAACAGAACCCAACGTCGTCGTGCAACTCGACCTTAGCAGCGTTGAAGTTCTAACCGAGACCGTAGCTAAAATAGCAACCTTCGATGCCAAAACTGGCAGGCTGGTCTTGCCAGAGCTTGTCGTGTCTGGAGAAGTTGCGTTTCGTAACCTAAGCTTTATTTTAAGTGACACTGAGCAGCTCTCATTTACGCTGGAGTCATTCGAAAAAATTTAAGCAGCACTGACTGTCAGCTGCCTAGAATACTGGTGCCAGCGCGCCGTTGACTACTGCTGTCATAGTCATTATTCTCCCTGTAAATTATAAGATCCCGGCGATTCCGGACCACAGGAGAGAGTCATGAGCATTAAACGATGGATAACAGCAGCCGTCTCAGCCGCAACATTGGGGGCTGCATTCGTAGTTATACCCGTTCTAGCTCACCATTCGAGCACACCTTTCTACGACCCTGACCAGCGTGTCGAAATCGAAGGCCCCGTTACACGCTTCGTGTTTAGAAACCCACACGCCTTTCTTTACGTAGATGTGGCCGACGAAAACGGCGCAACCGTCGAATGGCAGATCGAGCTAGGCGCCCCCGTAAGCATACGCCGTGCTGGCTGGACTCCAGATTCACTCCCAGTAGGCATGATCGTAAAAGCCTCCGGCAGACCTTCGCGCGCTGAAGGCACTACCGGCCTGTGTTGTGTGCGCATGACTCGCGCCGATGGCACCCCAGTTTTAGAAGGTGGTCGCGTTCAGGAACGAACTCAACCGCCAGAATAAATCGCCAAGGTATTACCCTTACAAATCTGGACGAGGCCGCAGATCAATTTTCCTAGGTGGCTTCACAAAATAACAAACTAGAACATAACCAGCATTCAAGGCGGGAATTTTTATGAGAGCAACTACATTTATGAGAGAGAAGTCTGTTTTTGCAGCTTTGCTTTCTCTAGCGATTGGCGCTACCGCAGGTCAAGTAAACGCGCAAGCAGATAACCAGATACCTGATATTGCGGGAACCTGGAACGGAGGCTTTAGCGCAAGACCGGTGAATGGCGAAGGTGTTCCCTGGGGCGAAGAGAATTTCCCCAAGCTGAATGCGCGCGCCCTAGCCTATCAAGAAGTCTGGGAAGAGATCATGGCGCCAAAGTACGACTGCCAGCCCGCCTCTTCGCCTGCAATTCAATACGACCCTTACCACATGGAGGTCGTGCAATGGCCCGACCGTGTCCTTTTTCGTTACGAGAAAGATGATCAGCTACGCACCATATGGCTAGACGGCCGCGAACCCAAGTCAACGGACTTCGGCGTTCAAGGCTTCTCTGTAGGTCACTATGAAGATGACTCTTTGATTATTACCACTACTCACTTCGTGTTCGATGTTGCCGGCTTCGATGATTACAACGGCATCCCCTCTTCCTCACAGAAGATTGTTCGCGAACGCTACTGGATGGATGGAGAAGATCTGAAGGTAACCTTAGAAGTCGAAGACGCGATGTTCTTACTCGAGCCTACTTCTTACACCACTAGATGGCTTCCGGCATCCGAGGGCTACAGGCTTCAAGCATACAACTGCGACGCTGAATCGTCACGTGCATCTGTACGCTTCTTTCCATCGAAGTACTAACGCGAAAACGAAACGAAGCTGTGTCATCGATCGATGACCACAATTTCGTTTCGTAGTCAGCCAACCTCTCGTCATGAGAAACTCCCGCTCCCTTCTAGATACTCAGAACTCCTTTGGTTGGTTTTCGATAGGCATGCATTGGTTTGCAGCACTGGCAATTATTCTGCTTTGGTTTGTCGGTCAAAGCATTTCCTTGCAGTCTGTCGAGCAGATCGATGCTCGTAGGTCACTGCACATCACTCTCGGCTTAATCGCCTGGTTACCACTTGTCATGCGAATGGTATGGCGCTATAAATCGGGCCATCCCCACGTCAACGGGCAAACCCTGCTGACGCATCGACTCGCCAAGGCAGTACACCATCTCATGCTACTGGTACTGGTAGTAATGTTGATATCGGGACCGCTCATGGCCTGGGCAATGCCAGATAGAAGCAGCTTGTCGGAGTTCGCTTTCATCTTTCATTCCAATGCAGCCAAGGCACTTGCCCTGTTGGTAGTACTGCATGTATTGGCGGCGCTAAAACATCTGATGTTTCACGAGGATGAGACTGTAGCTAGGATTTTTGTTCCACGTAAAGATGATGCGAAGGATGAAGGATAGGAATGCTCTAACCGGTGCCCACGTAGGGAATGAGGCGCCCACAAAGCAGAACACCCGTCCAGAGGAAAAGCGAAGTATAGGCGACAAATTTAGCTATTGGAGGTGAAGGAGTCGACGAATCCCAGCCATGCATAATCGGGCTTACTTTCCAGTAGTACAGAGCAGCATTCAGCCCAGCCAGTAACACCAAGCCCATCTTGATCTGAAAACCTATGTTTATCGAATAGCGCATAGGGTCACCATAGAAAAACAGTATGCCGGTTAGCAGGTTGATGCCGAACCCGATTAGGACGAAAGGTAACAAGCGATGAGTAGCCGCCGGATCGAAGCTGCGGAAATGTCCTGCCATGCGCAGATCGATAACGAGTAAGCCACCCAATAGAAGCGATAAGCCGATGAAATGGCTAATCTCCATGACTGGCCACAGCCAGTAAGTATCCTGAATCAACAAGTTGAGCGAACCACCGACAATTGACTCTGCAAATGCTTCCACGGTTGGGCCCCTAAAAAATATACGCGATCAGGCGACCGGCAATGATAGCCGCTAGCCAGAGCATGAGTGAAATTGAGGCGATTATTTTTGTCGGCTTGCTGATCACCAGCGCCGAATCGCTTAGACCTATCTCAGCACGCAGGCGTGACTGTATGACACCAGCCAATATCATGCCTGCTACGATACAAGCTATCTTCACTAGAAAAGGTACGCTCGTTATAAATACCGTCGCCTGAGAAGCAAACAGGGCGAAGCCTGACACGGCATTTACGATGAAACCCACCCAACCCAACTTGCCCAAGCCTAGAAACGCAGATGGCTGAATACCGGGAAATAGCCCCAATAGGGATAGGTCGCGCATTGAGAAGATGCCAACAACAACCGCAAGCCCCATCACGTGCAGGCTCAGCATAATGGGATACCCCCATAGTGAGACCGCAACCCATGTCGCTAATTCAGTTGTTTCTAGCGTGGCGAACATTTTTGTTTATGAACCTATTGCTGATGTTATGAAATGGCATTGAATTTATGCTTTAGCAGCAACAATTCTCTTTCAGGCGATACTATCAAAATTGCCAGTCTTATTCATTCCACCAATGTTCTATGAAATTCGCGTAGTAGCGAATAAAGAGCTTGTATTCAGGATTAGTCTGATAGTAATCATCCGTCTCGATGAGGAATTTTCTAGATATGAACATATCTAGACTTCTAGAGATCGTTCGCTGCCTCCACTTCTCCTCAGTCTTCATTGCCGCGCCTTTCTCTATCATCTCGTCAATCAAAGTATCGCAATCGCTAATGAGGTCTTGGGCTTCTCATATGCTCGCAGTAGTACTGCGCAGATAATAAGTACAGGAATTATCGGCACCACATAACGCTGCGATTGCATTAAGGATTCCGCCAATTCTATTACCTTCGGAATACGCTGCTCCTTTTCGAGGTGGTTAAAATCAATACTCCACTCTTCGCTGTAACGGACGAATCTTGATCTGCAGGCTGCTCTGTTTAGCTTGTCGACGGCCCTGTTTAGGCGGCGGCGCAGGTACCAGCGAACACTGGGAAAAACACACTCATGATTAATGCGTAGCTGGCGGACAGTAGTAGAAAGAATATCCAACCAGATAGGGTGACAGTTGAGGTAAAGGCGGCCGTCCACAGCTCTTATTATTTTCTCGATTGTAGAGGAATACACGCTGTAATTGTCAGAAATAGCCGGTTTAATGGCCTATTCCTCTATTTCTGAGATGGACTTAACAAGTGATAGTCTCTATCCTACGCACCCTCGTAACTTCCCGTATAGTTATCGGTTTAGATATCGGTTTAATTATGCGTCTAAATATCCCCAGATTACCGGCCCAAGGGCAAAGCAAGGCAATACTATGAGTAGCGAAGAAATCACCTCATTCGAGCAAATGGCGCTGTCTAAGTCTCTATTAAAGGCTCTCGTTGATGTGGGCTACGAAACGCCTTCCCCTATTCAAGCACAAACCATCCCCTTGCTGCTCGAGGGTAGAGATGTGCTAGGCCAGGCACAGACTGGAACGGGCAAGACCGCCGCTTTCGCCCTACCTATCCTTTCGAAATTGGATCTGAAGCAGAAAGACCCTCAGGTTATGGTTCTGGCACCTACGCGCGAACTCGCCATACAGGTCGCCGAAGCCTTTCAGAAGTACGCTACTCATATAAAAGATTTTCACGTTCTTCCCGTTTATGGCGGCCAGGACTACAGCGGCCAAATACGCGCCTTGAAACGTGGTGTACATGTAGTGGTCGGAACACCAGGCCGAGTCATGGACCATATGCGTCGCGGCACATTGAAACTCAATCAACTAACCACCCTCGTCCTGGACGAAGCCGATGAGATGTTGCGCATGGGTTTCATCGACGATGTCGAATGGATTCTCGAGCAAATACCCAAGCAGAGACAGATCGCCCTATTCTCTGCAACGATGCCTACGCAGATACGACGCATTGCCAGTAAGTACCTGACCGACCCCGTTCAAGTTACGGTCAAGATGAAGACCGCCACTGCCGAGTCGATCCGCCAGCGTTTTTGGCCGGTTAGCGGCATGCATAAGCTTGACGCGCTCACTCGAATCTTAGAAGCCGAAACGTTCGATGCCATGCTGATCTTCGTGCGCACACGTATCCTTACCGTCGACTTAGCAGAAAAATTGTCGGCTAGAGGATTCTCAGCCACAGCACTCAACGGTGATATAGCGCAGAAAACACGCGAGCGAACTATTGAGAGACTTAAGAAAGGACAGCTAGATATTTTAGTCGCAACCGATGTCGCTGCCCGAGGCTTAGACGTAGATCGAATCAGTCACGTAGTGAACTACGACATACCACATGATACTGAATCCTATATACACCGTATCGGACGCACCGGTAGAGCCGGTCGTGAAGGAGATGCGATCCTATTTGTTGCTCCACGCGAGAAACGCATGTTGGCCTCCATCGAGAGGGCGACAAACAAGAAGATCGAGATGATGGAACTGCCTTCCACGCAACTGATCAACGATAAGCGCGTAGAGCAATTTAAACAGTCGATATCAGAGACCATCGCTAACGAGGACCTTTCTCAATACACCAAATTGCTAGAGAAGTTTGAGGAAGAGAACGAATTTCCAATGCTAGGCATCGCAGCGGCACTCGCCAAGCTTTCTCAGGGCGACACGCCTCTCTTGTTACAAAACAAGCCTATGCGAAAAACAGAAAAATTCACACGTGTAGATGAAGGTGAATCGCGAGGCCGAACACGCTCAAAGCCTCCCATTGGGGATAGAAGTTCCAGAGGTGAGTCACGCTCACGATCTCCAGCAGAAAATAGAAGCCCCAGAGGTGAGTCGCGCTCACGACCTCCAAGAGCCGACAGCCCTCCAGAAAAAGGCATGGAACGATTTCGCTTAGAAGTTGGCCACAACCATGACGTTATGCCCGGCAACATCGTAGGCGCTATCGCCAACGAAGCAGGCTTAGATGCTCAACATATCGGCCGCATCAACATTCACGATGATCACAGCACGATAGATCTACCCGACGACATGCCGGATGAGATTTTCAAAGAACTCAAGAATGTGTGGGTCTCTGGACAGACACTAAAAATTTCCCGCTTAACAATGGATGGGAAATCATCTCGATCCGCACGCCCGGCATTCGAAAAGCCGAGCAAGGCGCCAGACAAAGGGCCTAAAAAAGACAAGAAGCCAAAGCGTAAACCCTTAGCGAAGGGCAAGTCTAACGCGAAGGCTAAAGACGATCCGAAGAAGAAGGCTGCTGCAAAGAAGAAGTCTCGTCACAGGAATCGTGTGGGCACTGGGAAGTAAAACAGCGGAGCTATTGCTTAGAGGTTTTGCATCACTTTGTTGAGCAATAAAAAAACGGGTGCAAATTTCCATTTGCACCCGTTTTTGCATAAAGCCATTATAGCCCTATCGATTCAACTCACGGAATCAATCGTGGAATGAACTTAGTCATACCTTTGATTGGTCCAACCTCGCCAGCGTAGACAACGCCATTGCGGTCAACCGTAACACCTTCTCCCATAGAACCTAGGCCACCCATGCCGGAGCCACGCTCAGAGTCGTGTGCCTTGATGTAATACAGTACTTCACCCGTGCGCGCACTACCTACACGCAGACCCTTCTGCCAACCTGGGTTGTAGTTTTCATCAGACTCGGAGTCAATGGCATACAACATGTCTGTATTAGGATCGATGAACAGACCGCTGATGCGACTGAACTGGTACCAAGTATCTAGATGATCACCATCTTGCGTGAATATCTGGATGCGGCTGTTTCCACGGTCAGCTACAAACAATCTGCCCTGCGAATCCATACCTAGAGAGTGAGGTGAACGGAACTGCCCATCCTCAAAGCCGAATTCACCAAAGCTCTTTATAAAAGAACCGTCTGGCGCAAAGATCGACATACGACTCTTCGCGGTTGGGCCAGCTTCATTCTGAAACTGAGCACCGTGAGTATCGCCCACATAGATGTTGCCGTTAGGAGCAACTAGAACGTCGTTCGGCGCATCGAAATGAGTCGGCGGATCACCAACTTCACCTGGCGTACCCAGTGTCATCAGCAATTCACCCTGCGGGCTAAACTTCAAGACCGTATGGCCTTTGCCTGCAGCAGATGGATTTTCTTCTAACTCAGCAGCGTTTGCAGCGCGCGCATCGACGACCCAGACATTGCCTTCGCTATCGACGTCCATGCCGTGTGGCCAGATTATCTGACCGGCACCAAAGCTCTGAACTACATTGCCATCTGGATCCAACTTAACTATCGGATCAACATCAGATGTGGCACAGGAGTTTGTACCACAGCGATCACCAGCCCAAACGTGGATGCCGTCGATATCAATATTGACCGCACTCACTGAACCCCAGCTACGACCATCGGGCAGAGTGCCGAAGTTGCGCTGTGTCTCATAAGGATTCGGCAGGTGGTTGATTGGCTCCTGATCTGCATGGGCGGCGGGCTGAATAGCACCCGGCCGCGCTGGTTGTGCTAGAGCGGCGGTCGAAAGCAACGACAGCGCGATACTGGTAACCCCGGCGGTAAGGAGCAATCGAGCTCCTCTTCCATGTGTAGTTTTATTAATCTTATTCATTATTCACCTCTTAGGAACTGCTTGATTAACTCTCTTGAGTTGACTCTTACTTAGTTCTCGAATTCATTTTTTCACGAACTACTTAGTCTATCTCGCCTGCAGGTATGCTCTGATTTTCTTAAGGATGAACTCAATCCCGGACTCAGAGCAACGACCTCAGTTTTATAATAATTATAAATTCGGCGAACCTGAGAACATGGACTTTCGAGCGGTCGTTGTCAAGGCGGCTTAACCTAGGAAAGGCCCCGCGTCTACAATACAGGTAGGAATCTCTAGACTCACGTCTATTCGCTGTTTATGCTCTGGCCCACAACGAAAAGAGAGGCTCTCATGCGCAGTAATTTAATATACGTGATTTTCGCTATCGTACTATTGATGACAGGCATTCTAGTGGCAATCAGCCTTGCTGACTCGGTGCCGAATGCGGCTGGTTTAGCCCATGCACAGTTCAACGGCATGCAGGCCGGCGGCGACGGTGCCGCGCGCCTAGAGCACATTGGTGGCCTGGCCTTCGCCTTTCAGGCATTACTGCTACTACTAATCGTATGCCTCGCAGCGCTGGGCGTTGCCGAAGAGCGGCGCAGCACAGAATTCTGGGCATACATGGGTGGCACTCTGTTATTCAGCCTCTTCGTCTGGTGGCAGATGTACTCTGGCCACCAAGCCTTCCTAGAAACTGGGGTTACCAGCTATTTCATGGGTTTTCCTGTGGCTACCGCCTGGCAGGTATATGGCACCTGGCTGGGGGCGATTCCGCTGATAATCTTGTACACCGTAGGCTTTCGGAAATTCATCTTCACCATCGAGGATGAGCAGAAGTATGAGAAATTGCTAGAAAATATCGCAACAAAGTCGGAGCAGTAATTCCATGGAAGCCTATAGACAGGAAATTATCATTGGCGCCGTTATCATCTATATGGTTTTTTGTGTCATCACTGGTCTCTGGGCCATGCGGCGCACGAAGAATTCCAGCGACTTCTTTATAGCAGGCAGAGGCCTAGGACCAGTTGTCGTTTCTCTAGCCCTATTCTCTTCCACTCTAAGCGGTTTCGGATTTGTAGGCGGGCCGGGGCTGGTCTATTCGATTGGCGTGAGTTCGTTCTGGATGATCGTCATCTCATCCACCGGCTATGCACTAGGATTTTTCCTCGTAGCAAAACGAATCCGCATGATCGCAGATGTCCGCAATTGCATATCCCTTCCCGATGTTCTTGCAGCAAGATACAACAGTGAAGCGGTTCGATTTCTTATTGCCGTTACAATCGTTCTTGGGGTAATGGGCTATCTAGCAACACAGATTTTAGCCATGGCTGTAGTGATGCAGGCGATCCTCTCTGGCACTGCCATGTTTGCGGACATAGGGCTCGTTACCTGTGTCGTTATTTCTTCTACCGTTTTGATTTTCTACTGCGTCACCGGAGGAATAATTGCCTCTGTCTATACCGATGTAGTGCAAGGCGCAATCATGATGATCGCTGGAGTTCTGATTCTATTGACTGCGATGTCTGTCTTCGATGGCGGGATGCAGGAAGCGACCTCCATAATTCTTGCAGACGACGGCGAAGCGATGATGCCCTTCGGTGCTGCTGGGATCATGGCTTCACTCGGCTGGTTCTTCGTCTTCGGTTTAGGACTTGCAGGCCAACCCCATCTTGTAACGAAGATGATGATGAACAGAAGCATATCCGACAACAGAATCATCCTCCCGATGTCCCTGTTCGGTTACGTCATGGCCGCCCTACTATGGGTCTCCATAGGGATGATCATGCGCGCCGCTGTTATCGATGGCGTTATAGAGCCGCTAGCTCTTCCCGACGATGCCGCCTCTCTCTTCCTTTCAATATTTACCAATCCGCTTTTGGCTGGTATTGTTTTTGCGGGCCTGTTTGCTGCAATCATGTCGACGTCTGATGCTTTCCTCAACATAGGTACAGCTGCAATAATTCATGACATACCTAAAGCTATTCAAGGACATGCAATTCAGAACGAGCTGTTTTGGGCTCGCATAGTTACCGTGATTTTGGCGGTCGTTGCAGCTAGCTTTGCGCTCTACTCACACTTTCAGGATGCCACACTAGTCGCCATACTCGGCGCCTTCGGCTGGGCGACCTTCGCCGCATCGATATTCCCAGTACTAGCTATCGGATTAAACTGGAAGGGAGCTACTGCGATGGGAGCCATTGCCGCGATCGTTTCAGCCTTGCTGATAAACTTTATCGTACAGCTCTCAGGTATAGTGCTGCCCTACGGCATACTCGGCGGACTGGTCGCGTTCATAGTCTCGCTCGCGTTGTTTATTGGCGTGTCTCTAGTGACGAAGAGGCCGGAACTGGATGCAGATATGGAAGCAGTTTTAAATATTTAGAACACCGCTCTTCCCATTCCTAGACAGACTCATCCGGCTTTACTAGGCCATTGTATTCAGGCTAACCTTATCCAATCGCTGCCTACTAGTTGGGATCCGATTCGACATGAATAGCTTGCTGGAGAGTTTGAGTAACGACTACTCGGTGATGAGCGACTTCACAGGCGCACCTCAATCATTTGATCGAAGTGAAATCGATTCAGTTAGACAGTGCTGGGGACTTAAAATCCGTAGTGAAGCCCCGTGTTTAGTGGGTTACACGGCTAGCAAGGGGATTAGTAGGGGGCGTAGACTCCTCGAAACCGCCGCAAACGTATCCGATATCGTTCAGGTGTGAATATGAAATAGATATTTTAAGAAGGCCGAAAATAAATTGAATCTAATATGATTAATTCTCTAGTATTTAGATATTCTTGCGCTTGGTTTTTATTCATTACTCCTATTTGTGCCTGGGGCCTAACCCCTGATGAAGCGAGTTTTAGCTGCAATGTGCTCACTGTACCCGCCGTTAAAGTAAGTGATAAGGCTTATTTAGTTCAACTCGCATTAATTCCCAATAGTTCGCCTCCCAAATTAAGCTTACTTACGGCTGCAGAGCTTCGAGCAGAAGGTTCCACTTCCCAAAGTACTTACGATGATTCCACACAAGTCTTAAGTGTTCCATCATTGAAAGTAGGAGGTCTGAAGTATGAAGCTACTTTTTCTTTATCTAGCCTGGACCCAGTCATTTTTGAATTTGTTGCAGCCAGCCTTATTGAGGGCACGTTCGCTGTATCCAAAGGGCTTAATGGTCCAGATGCCGGACTAACTAATGAAGTTATCTGTTTCGATTATCAGCCAGAAAATGTAATCCCAAATGCGACATATGGGTGGCGTTTTGATGAGCATCGACTTGCTGAAGGAGAAACTAGAGAAGGTGAGGTCCTCACCTTCTTAGAAGGTGAGGAAGAATATTTATGGCGAACAAATCCAGAATATATTAGCGGCAGCCAGACTTCCCATCAATTTATCAATCCGGGACGACATCTTGTTCAATTAGTCTCTTATATTGACGGTGTTCAGACTGGAGACATTGTCACCCACAAAATTGATATAGGACGGCCTTACGCAGAAACCGTTTTTGCAAAAAGTGACAGTCAGCTTATGTCGCTGCCCAAGCAATCTAAATCCGAGTGGAGCGAATGTGACGACACTTGGAACGTATATCCTAGCAAGTATAATAATTTATGGATTGAAGAAAGCCTAAGTGAGCAAATAAATCTGCAGAGGGTGAGGGAGGCACTCGCCTATTTTGATTTTCTATTTGAGGCGTATTCAGATATTTTTGGCTGGGATTTAAGACCTGGAATTACAGGTTTGGATAATTACTACTGCAATAGACCAGGTGGATCCGGCACTGGACTCACCGGCACCGGGCTAGGGTACAATAGCTACGATTTTTCTTCATCGACAGACGGGACGATAAATACTTGGGATTACAGCCCTCATCTTCATGAGATGATCCATCTTTGGGATTTCAGAGGAGGCCTGTGGATTAACGCGAAAGATCATGCCCATGCCATGACCGGCGGAATGGAGCCTTTGGTTTCTTACTTGACAGGTATTGGCCAAAACATGACTTCAATAAGTACTTACTTTGATAGAGACCCAAAAATACATTTACCACCAGAATTTATTTTTAATTACTATTTCAGGAATGGCTTAAAAAGATACTTAGATCGGGGAGATCTGTCTTGGAATACTTATTATGGTGAACAGGCAATAAGCACCGAGTACGATGACTGGTCAATTCCTGAATATGACGAGTCTATGCGGGTGTCCGGGACGATTTTGATGTCTTTGTTTAACATGCACGGTAAAGAAGGGCTAAAAAATATCTTTCTAGAAATGGAAAAGCTGTTGTTAAAAAACCCAGACTGGAATAATGAGACATCGATCAATACAGATACGGCCTTCCTGGACGGGTGGACGGACGACCTGCCTCAATCTGCTAGGGCCATAAATTTCATGAAAGTCACTGCAGATGCCCTTAAACTAGACGTATCCGAGTATTTTTCTTATTGGAAATATCCCGTAGAGAACGTGTCTGACTACATGTCTAAATATCCAAAAAGTACTAAAAGCATCGATGCAGATGGAGATGGAATTTCTCTTCTGCATGGTGACAGAGATGACACTGACCAAACTGTCTATCCTTATGCTGCTGAATTAATTGATGGCAAAGACAATAATCAGGACGGGCTGATTGACGAGAATGTGTATTCCGAAATTGCGGGTGATTTTCTTGCAGAGGAAATCTCTTTACCTGCTTTAATAATTGGCGAGATCTCGAGCCTATCAGATATAGATAGTTTTAGTTTTACTACCATTGAAGATCTGGATTTGGTGGTTGCGATTTATGCAAAAGACAGTGCTACCCAAGTACCTCTATCCACCGAAGACCCGAACATAGTCTCTATGTTTGCTGGCACGGTCTTTCTTACAGATAACTCAAGAACCGATACAGCGGGGGCATCAAGAATGGCCAATATAATGTACACCAATTTGGAAGCTGGCGATCATACGCTAAAGGTTGATGCTTCGATGTTGTCCGACAACAATAATCCGGGCGGTTATGAGGTTCAAATATTTGCGCCTAATTATGATCCGGGTATGACATACGATGGGGTAGTAGGAGGTCTATATCCATAAAATTTATCATCTTCAAAACTGTAGTTCTTACAAACGATTCTACATGCTAGGAAGCACGGTCCCTATCGATTGATGGCAAGGCTTAAATGGCGCTAATTGAGCTGTAAAATCTGCCAAAAGCCTTTATCATCCCGCCTCGCCGCATAAATTATAGAGATCAAAAATTGTCCCCCATTAGCCCAGGGATTGCTTGGTATTCTTGCTGGCTGGCGCCGCTACGAGTCCATGGGCATGAACGGTGACGGCACAGCGAAAGAATAAAACCAAATAGGTCTGTGTTTTGAGAATAATGGCCCTCTATGCGGATCCAGTTTACCTATTTTGACTACCGTTCCAACTGAGGCACCGAATAGGGAGAACCTGAATCTGCGGCCTGGCGTAGAGAGAAAACATTGCCATCTATATCGTTCGCATGCACCTGCCAAAAAATTCCTAACAGAACTGGGTCGCTGACAAATTCCACACCCAGATCGGACATGCGCGCATACTCCGCCTGAATGTCTCCTACTTCAATTGAATAAGTGTAGCCGAGCGCTGTGCTGTCTCTGTTGCCTAAAAACTGAGTCGTTTCCGGGTTATCGTATTGCCAGAACTCCATGCTTTTCGATCGCTGAGCCATTCTGAAGAACATGACTTTAAGCTCCACATCGTCAACGTCAGTAGCGTCATCGAAAGTCACTCGGTCCGCGATATCAGCCGTTCGATAAGGATTGAAGCCCATTATTTTTGAGTAGTAGTCGGTTAATCGCTCGATGTCATGCGTTACCAAGGCAACTTGCGTCATCCATAGGTCTAGACCTTGTTCTATCCATTCAGGATTTCGTGGGTCACCCCCTAAACGACTGAAATCAAGCTGCTCCAGCTCAATCATGTTGCCTTCCGGATCGTAGGCATAGGCATAAGTAACACCCTGACCCAATAAATCTACAGGACCATCGCCACGACTGAGCATTTCAGCTCCTGCGCGCTTGAATTTGTCGTATCCCGACAAGTGTGACGGTGACTGAAAACAGGTGTGAGTCATGCCCGGGCCTTCTACAGGCATCTTGCTGATCGGTATATCACGGTTATGACTAAATTCCGTGAGTTCTAAAAGCATATTCGGCGCTTCGAGCACGGCTACCTCATACTCAATTCCTTCACGGCCAAATAGTTTGTCAGCTGCACTGTTGTTACGAACCACTTCTCTGCGAATTACTTTAAAACCCGAAGCTCGCTGATAAAAATCTAGAGACGCATCCAAATCCCTCACCGATAATCCGATGTGATTGACGCCCATTAAGGTCGCTGTAGAGTCAGAGATTGTCGCATCTGGATCAATCTCGTAGGCCATTGCCTGCGTTGAAATCAGCAGCAAGAATGAGCCCGAAAGAAACAAGCCGGAGAAGGTCGACCTGCTGCGTGGTTTATGTCGGTAAGAAAAAAGCTTGTACATAGTAGGCTCTCAAAAATTACGGCTTAAAGAATGATTCCACATTACTAAACAACTGCGAATTGGGTGTATACCCTGAGCTTAGTTTCCATCAAGTGAATAAACCAACAGAACATTACCTGGAGCCTCGGCCCACTTTTCATAACCCGAAGTGATAAAAATCTGGCCATTCATAATTACCGGGCCATCTGATTCGATGGAGCCTCCTCTCGCTTCAATCCCATTGCGAGTGCCGAAGCTTTGCCGAGTATTGGTCTCCCAAAGTATGCTGCCGTTGTCGACATCGAAAGCGCGCAAGATGCCATCTAACCCACCGGCGAATACTAGATCGGCGGTGCTACTAACAGCGGCAGAGATTCCTTGCCAGCAGAGGAACGGACCCTCTTCACATTTGTCTGGCAGGTCATTGCGCCACAGAACTTGACCGGTGCTGGGCTTTAGCGCATGGATGCCCGGATGCGCTGCGCCGACATTGTAGGGATTATTGGTTGGCAGATCTGAAACTCCTACGAAAAGCTTCTCGCCATTGGTGCTCATGCCATAGTGGATACCACCCATGGTGCCACCACTTCCAGCGCGTTGCTCCCACACGAGAGCGCCTAAATTTGCCGGATCGAGAGCGTATACCATGCCTGATTTTTGACCGACCCAAATTAATTGACGGCCGTTCTCATCCTGCGCCAATATCGGGGAGGCCCCGATATCATAATCAGGCCCATCCTCTTCGGGACAGTTTGGCGTTCCTGTTGAGCAGGCACCATTCCAAGCATCGTCCTTAGTGAGTTGAGCGGCCCAGACAATCTCACCGGTCGCTAAATCCATAGCCAGCACGGCATCGCTATAACCATTTGCAGGTGATGAATAGTTCTCACCCGTACCCGCATAGACCAAGTTTCTCTTTGCATCGATTGTCGGGCTCGACCAGATAGGCGCGCCTGATGGGCCGTACTGCTGTGTGCCAGCAGTGCTCAAAATAGTTGGCCGCGGCTCGTCGGTGGTATAGGTACGCCACAACTCCTCGCCAGTACTAATACTTAAAGCCACTAGCGCGCCACGAAACGTACAACAGGAATAATTCACTCTGGAGGCTAGCAGAACCTCCAGCGAAGACACCGGCACAATTAGCGTGCCCTCATGAGCGATCACCGACCCGGTTATAGTTGCTTGCGGGTGGTCATGTACTTCTTTCTTCCAATTTAACTCGCCAGTGGCAGCATTTACCGAGTAAGCACTGCCCGCAAAATCGCCGAACAAGAGCGTTTCAGGCACACCCTGCTCATCGGTATCTACATAGATTGCCCCGCGCACTTCAGCATCGGCGCTATAGGTCCACCAAGGGCAGCCATTTGAATTATCAAGCGCATAAATAGTGCCTTCCTGACTGCCTATGAAAGTAACCTCTGGCGTAACAACAGGCTGTGACCGCGATCGGGTTGCATCCGGAAACGCGAATGCCCATTTGAGTTCTAGCTGTCGGACATTATTCTTATTGAGAATGCTTTCCCCAGCTTGATGGCGAGTATTTCCACTAACGCCTCCCCAGCCGTTCCAGCTTACCGGCGCGCTTAGGGATGCCGTTGCAGACAGGCTTGATTGACAGCTGAAACTTACATTTTCAGTGCGTGTTTCGTCGAATCGCTCACCGGTAAGAAAATAGGCAACGTTTCTTTTTTGTTCGCGCGGTAGAGCCATCCCTGAAGTCGCCATAGAGCCAGATTCAAGCGCCTCTACTATTCGTCTTGGTGGATACAGAGAAAATGCAGCTCGTTGCGGGGCTTCTAGCATGGCGCCTTCGTGGCATTCAGCACAAAATAATCGATATTGTGCTTCTCCGTCCGCTAATTCCGCTTCGTTCTGTGCATTCTGAGAAAACAGTGATGCAGGGGCAACCAAGAGCAAGCTTGCTGTAGTACATATCCTGATTATTCTGCTTCGCATGCCTAGTTCCATTGATCAATTCCGATTTTTAGTTCTTCTTGTATCAATACTTCCTGCCCATTGGTAATGGCATAAGGATTTGTTAGATTGATCACAACAACGAATGCTACCGCTGCTAAGTGAGACTAGCACTATTGCTAAAACAATAAAATTAGCTTGGTAGCATCGATTCAGGAAGTGATTATTGACTTAGGTCTCGCAGGAAAAAAGGAATCGTAACCCACTGGTACCGAAGAGAAGGGCAAGCCATTTGGCAAAATTTTTTGACTGAAGGTGCGGTCACTGCTATCGATAGTTACCAGTTATCCCGTAAACCACGCAGGCCAACAAAGGTTGATCGATCATTTAATTTGCTAACGTCAATACTCAGACTCGCCGCAATCCCCGCACGTACTTGCGTCTGATCCAGTCTAAAGAAAACATTAATTTCTCGCTCCATACCGATTGTGCTGACATAGCTTTCAGCGCTTAGCCCTGCCTTAAACTGCGCGCACAATGATTGAGCTGATTGATTATCAGGTTCTCGGTCGAGTGTGAACTGCAAATTATTTTCGATGTAGTCATGCCCCGGGAAAACACGCACATCATCCGCCAGCGGATAAAATTGATCGACGAATGTTTGGTACATGATCTCGGGCGCACCACCTAAATCGCAGCGCCCTATTCCAGAATTGAACAATGTATCTCCACAAAACAGAGCGGGTAGCTCCGACTCAGCGCCAGAGTAAAACAAACATATATGGCTCATGGTATGGCCTGGAGTATCCATCACCTTCAGGCTCAGCTCGCCACATTGTAATGTGTCACCGGCTTGCAATCCTCTATCTACGTTCGGTATGGACTGCATAGCATCGAGGTGGGAAACCAACTGCGCACCAGTTGCCTCAATGACCGGCTCATTACCACCAATATGATCATGATGGTGATGCGTGTTAGCGACAACCTTAATACTCCATCCCAACTCTTCGGCAACTTGCAAACACAGTGCATGATCCAAAGGGTCAATAGCAATTGCCTCGAGGGTCTCTTCGCAGGCAAGCAAATACATATAGTTGCTCAACGAATTGCGAATGGGTATCTGCCTAATTAACATAATTTTTCCGCCTTGATGGATATTGATTAAACAATCTTACATCAAAATTTGTGCAGCAAGAGAAATTTGACACATGAACCCGACAGCAAAGGCAAACGTGCGAACCCAGGGAATGCCAAGTGTATAAGCCACACAATGGACGACCCGGGCATAAAAATAAATTGCACAGGCAAGGGCTGTAGTTTCGTTATTTGCTCCAGCAGCTTGAACTACAAAAACTAGCAACCCAAAGACGACCAAATTTTCTATAGCATTTGAATGGGCCTGTTTCATTCGCGCAGCCCAAGATGCCAGAGGCTTCGGATTCTCTGAGTAGCCAACCGCATTTATCAAACCCCTAACAATAATCGCATTCAGGATATAGGGCATCCACATCAGGGCTGTAAACACAGCTGTCCATGTCAGGTAGGTAAGTTCTATAGTTATCATAGTTTTCACTCTTTCTCGTCAATTAGAAATTCTTGGCCTATGGCCGTTTTACTCCCTTGATCATAACTATTATCAATGGCGATACAAGTCAAAGGCGATTGCGCATCTATCTGTATCATCGCTAAAAGGCATGCTTTTGAAAGGCTTGGTGCGTCACCCTAGGATCGTGGCGTCCAAAAGAAAACCTCCCATTCTCGGAGAGGCACTCCGCCTTCATAGAGAGCTTGTGAGCATTAGCTTTCCTTAGTTGTGGAAGTAATTTTTAGTGCAGTTTTTTACTAATGATGTAATATAGGACCATACGGTCCTTTATTCAAGTGATAATGAATGAAATATTACTGCCTTCATTGGAATCAGAGGTTGTTTAGCTATGGCAGGTAGGCCAAGAGAATTTGATGCAGACGACGCACGAGATATCGCGATGCGTCTTTTTTGGTCACAAGGCTATGACGCGACCTCTCTCAATGACCTGCTCTCGGCCATGGGGTTATCAAAAAGTAGCTTCTACCAAACCTTTGAATCTAAGCTCTCGCTATTTGAAAGCTGTCTCAATCGCTATCGAGAAATACTCGTCGGCACTATGACGGCGGGCTTAGCTAATGCTCCCAGTGCGATCGAATTCATAAATTTTGCTATAGTCGATGTGGCAAATGACACTAGTGATCCTTTAGGTCGCCGCGGCTGCCTGATGATGAACACAGCAACCGAATTCGCGCAGCGGGATCCTGGGATTGCACGCTGCGTAGAAGCTGGCATACAAGCGACGCGAGACGTTTTTCTAGAAGCGATAACCGTGGCTCAAGCTGCTGGCGATATCGATTCTACTGCCAGAACTGAGGTTCTCGCAGATTACTTAGTGACCATTGTTAGTGGGCTAAAAACTCAAGTTAAAGCCGGCGCTAGTCATGATCGAATTGCTGACATTGCCAAGTTAACAGTGGTGGCCCTCCAACGTATGACTTGATACGTGTGAGTATGTCATTAGCTTGCTCTAGCGTGATTTCCCCTCATTCAAATAGGCTGCTATCCTTGCTGCAATTCCTGGCCCATTTCTTATTCAATTACTCGCCCGAAATTGCCGAGGAAAAACATCCTACATTGAGGTGACTTTTCTTGAAACTTTACGATCTTCCCGCTTCACCTAACGCTCGTCGCGTTCGAATTTTTCTAGCCGAGAAAGGACTAGAAATTCCCATGGTTCCTGTGAATATGATGACAGGCGAAAACCAAACAGATGACTATCTGAAGAAAAACTCCCTAGGCAGAATGCCGCTTCTTGAACTAGATGATGGCAGCTACATTTCTGAGTCCATGGCTATTTGCAGATACATTGAAGAGATGCACCCTAGCCCTGCATTAATGGGCAGCGGCGCGCTGGAATCGGCGACTATAGAGATGTGGCAGCGACGTATGGAATTTGAATTCATTCTGCCTATCATCAGCATTTTCCGACATACAGCTGACATGTGGAAAGGCCGATTCGTCCAGATACCAGAAGTAGCTGAACGGGAGAGAATAACGATAAAGGCACGGATGGAATGGCTAAATAAGGAGCTAGACGGAAAGCAATTTATTGCAGGGGATGACTACACCGTAGCCGACATAACGGCACAGTGCGCTTTTGTAATGGCCAAAGCCGCCCTGGGCATTAGAATTTCCGAAGATCTGGAGAATCTGAATGGCTGGTGGGCTAAAGTAACCACGCGCCCTACTGCTCGGGCCTGAGCTTTGTCCAATTAGCAGGATTTCGAAAAACTAAAGCTGACTACGTATATCGGTAGTTATTGAAAAACTAGAAACCCTAAAGAGTTAATAAATTACGATGACTTTTATCACAACTCATATCAAATGGATCATGCTGATCACAGGTATATTCACTTGCAGTATGTTTCAAGCATTTCTATTTCCAGAAATTGGCTTAAACATGGTATTCGGCACAAGTATTGATGGACCAATCGCCGAAGTTGTAGTGAGGAATTGGGGCGCCTTGATAGGCATAGTCGGCGTGCTGCTTATTTTTGGTGCCTTCAAACCACATTCTAGGCCGCTAATATTAGTTGTTAGCGCTGTCACCAAGGTCATTTTCATAAGCCTTATTCTGATCTATGGAAGTGACTATTTAGAAACCGCCGGTGGCCCCATTGTCTTTGATAGCTTTGCTATTTTACTTTATCTAATCTATCTAATTCATAACCGTAAAGAACTGAAGTTCTGAGAAATAATTTCGGATGTAGACACTCGCTGAAAAGAATAATTGCGCGATATAAAAAAGGGCACGACGTTCACCGTCACACCCTTTCCCCGCGTGAAATTAATACTGGAGACTAACTCACTTCTAATCTTCCTTCGGCGTGCCATCTCCATTCATACCCATGGACTCATAGCGTCTCCAACCGGCTAGGATACCTGCCAGCCCGTGATTACCCTCATGGCAGGCGTACTCGTAAATTGGATCTTCGATGCGGCGCATCGGCAAACGGGCCGACCAGGACACATCCCAGGTATTCGGGTCTTCGACAGTGAAGTCATAGTCCAGAGTGTTCTCATCAAGCCAGGTGAAACGCTCCTCGACCTTCATCGCCTTCGATGTATTCCTCCAGCCATTTGCGTAGTAATAGTTCTGCGTATTGATGACCAGCGTGTCACTATCCCAGTGAGCAATCGAGTCCCCTTCCCATTTCAATTGCTTGGTATGGTGCTCATCGCCGAAGCGGATGATGCGTGCGTGATGAATCATCTCACTTAGGATCATGACATGGTCTTCGGTCTGGATGAGCTGCATATTGTTATTATAAGAGCCAGATATCATCGGCGGACCTGTGCGAGCATTCAGCAGGCAGCGATCGTTCAGCGTTCTCGCCTCGGGCCCTTCACTGAGTCTAAGTTTCTCGCGATATTCCGCAGAGCGCACTACTCCCTTCGCGTTGAGCTCAGGGACGCGGCCATTAGGTGGATCGTAGACTAGAGACGTTCTTCGATCTGCGACGGTTTCGACTCCGCGCTCATACCAAAACTCGTTATAGGAGATCACGCCTGGCGGGTAACCAGCGCCGCCTACCGAATCGATAATTAGATCTCGATTCTGTCGTCTATTCTCAAACGAGGCCCACTCGGCAGCTTCTTCGGCTGTAAGCGTCGCTTTGTCGGCGAGTTCGGGGGGCCTATTCAATGGCGTAAGTGTCCGAAAGGTATAGGTGCCTTGAAAATCCGGCACGCCGTGTTCGGTGCGTGGAATATCTCCAGTCTGCGCCGAGACAGATGGAGCGACGATGACGGCCGCGACGAATGCAGCCACACTGCTTAAGAGTCTTCTGTTCATGAGTTTCTCCTTACAATTATTATTATGAGTTATAGAGTCGTTACTAATTCTGATAGACCAGTTCTCCACCCACATAGGTCTGTTCGATCTCGATATCCATGATCTCTTCCGGATCGATAGTGAGAATGTCATCGGAGAGTACGACCATGTCGGCAAGCTTGCCGGGCTCAAGCGAACCCTTTATGCCTTCTTCGAAACCGAGATAGGCTCCTTTGATTGTGTAGCCGGCAATCGCTTCTTCAATAGAGATAGCCTCATCCGCTCCGAATACTCTTCCGCTCATGCCTTTTCTGGTGACTGCCGCGTATATTCCTACCAGCGGACCTATGGGTAGGATGTCGCTAGAGATCGCAACATGAATGCCGTGATCCATCGGCGAACGCAAGGGGTTATTGTGCTCGAGACGCCAGCCATCGAGGTTCGCTGCATAACGTCCCTCTAAGGTATAGGTGAAATTCGGCTGTTGAGTAATATGAATCCCATTCTCTGCCATCTTCTCCATAGTGGCGTCTGATGGGCGCATCGAAAAGTGATTGAGATAGGTGCGATGGTCTTCACGTGGATTCCTCGTGAGCGCGTCAACTAGCGTATCAACAACCAGCTCAATTGCCGCATCGCCAATCGCATGAATACCCATCTGCCAGCCCGCGTCGTGGATTTCATTAATATGAGCAACTAATTCTTCCTCAGGCATGTTCAGGTAACCACGGTAGTCGCCCTGATTCAGATAGGGCTCTTTGGTAAATGCGGCTGGGCCAGTAAAGCCACCATCCGCAAATACCTTAATGGGGCCGATTCTCAGGAACTCGTTGCCATCACCGACTCTCGCTTTGACCTCGGCGATCCCCTCTGGATCGAACCACTGAAACTGTATAGCAGATCGCGGCAAATTCACACCAGGCTTGGCATACAACTCTTCCCACATCGCGTATTCGCCCGGGCGTTTAGAGGCATCTGTGATACTCGTAATTCCCTTGGCAAGCAGGTCACCTAAGTTAATTTCGAGGCTCGCAATTAGTTCATCATATGTTGAATCTGGCACTAGACGACCGACGATGCCCTGTCGCTCGCGAATAATTCCATTAGCCACGCCATTCTCATCACGCTCGAATACACCACCTTCGGGATCTGGTGTCTCGTCGGTGATTTCAGCCAGCTCCAGCGCGGACGTACTAACAACTGCACTATGGCCACCCGCTCTAGTAAATGTAATTGGGTTATTGGGAGCCGCAACATCCAGATCGCCACGAACTGGTTTGCGCCCTTCGGCCAGCTCATCCTCCGACCAACCATACCCAGTAATCCACTCTCCCTCGCCTAGCTCGGCAGCCTTGGCACGAATAAGGCCCTGCATCTCTGCAATCGAGGATACTTCGCTCAATTCAATATAGCGCTGCGGTCTGCCGCGGATATGCGTATGCGAATCGATAAAACCTGGGATAAGTGTCTTTCCTTCGAGATCACGCACAGTGGCGGCATCATACTTATCTAACAGAGAAGCATCACCTAGCTCGACGATTCGACCATCGTTCACCACGATCGTATCAAAGATACTAAATACCTCGTCGACAGAAACAATCTTTCCATTGCTTAATATTAAATCAGCACTAATTTTATCTGCTGATGCAGGTTGAGCTTCCTGTTCTGGCTGACAAGCTGTCAGGAAGACGGCAAGTGCAGAACTGAAAAAGATGCTTCTAAGATTCTTCATTTTTTGTATCCTATTTTTTATTCTGTTCACATAATCAAATCTGTTGAAATGCAGAAAAATTACTGTATTAATTTTTCTTTCTTTGCATACTTGAGTGTTGCCGTTAACGCCTGATCGAATTTTTCAATCATCTCATCGATCTGTTTTTCTTCAATGATGAGTGGCGGACAGAAAGCAACAGAGCTCCCGCTAACCACACGCAGCAACAAGCCCGCATCCTGGCAAGCACGTTGGGCAAACGCTCCCACCCTGCCATCGCTGAATGCCTGGCCAGTTTCTTTGTTAGCCACCAACTCGACTGCTCCAATGAGGCCCTTGCCCCGCACCTCACCTACCAACTCGTGACACGCAAACTCCTGCAGTCGGGTTTGCATGTGCGCACCCATTTTTGCCGCTCTAGCGAATAGATCGTCGCGCTCGTATATCTCCAATGCTTTTAGTGCGGCGGCGCAGGCTACAGGGTGGCCGGTGTAAGTATAGCCATGCCCGAACATACCCACGTCGGCACTTAGGTGCGCCATCGCTTCGTACATTTCGCCAGGAATAACAGCCGCACTGATCGGCACATAGGCCGAGGACAGTTGTTTCGCTAAACTCATGAGGTCTGGCTTTATGCCCATCGTCGTGGAACCGAAGTCATTTCCCGTTCTACCGAATCCGCAGATCACCTCATCGGCCCATAGGAAGATATCGTGCTCGTTCAGCAAGGCTTGCACCTTAGGCAGATAGCCTTCCGGAGGCACGATCACGCCACCGGCACCCATTAGTGGCTCGGCAATGAAGGCAGCGATAGTCTCTGCACCTTCTTCAAGAATTAGTTTTTCTAGATTTTTTAATAGCCGTGAAACAAATTCGTCTTCCGACTCATCGCCCACCTTGCCGCGGAAGTAGTGCGGACAATCAGCTCGAAGAATACCAAGCGCTTCCACCGGCAGATCGAAGTGGCTGTGCATCACCGGCAATCCAGTTAGAGACGCGGCGGCAACGGTCACGCCGTGATAGCCGCGATCTAATGCGATGATTTTCTTCTTCTGGGGTTTGCCGATGGCATTACTGTAATAGCGCAGCATCTTTATATGCGAGTCGTTCGCCTCGCTGCCCGAGTTACTAAAGAAGATTCTGGCATCTGGGACCGGCAACATCGCTGCGAGCTTGTCGGCTAATTCCATTACAACAGGATGGGTGCGACCGCCGAAGAGGTGGCTATAGGAAAGGGTTTTAAGCTGAGAGTTGATGGCAGCAATGAGTTCTTCATTGCCGTAGCCAAGGGCGGAACACCAGAGGCCTGACAAGCCTTCTAGATACTGATTGCCTGCGTCGTCGTAGACATAGACGCCCTTACCGCTGACGATGTTTAGTTGTTCAACAGCGGCAAGGTTAGTAACCGGATAAATGATCGAAGACATAGACTATTCACCTGTGTAATTGCCCTAGACTCTAGCATTTACTAGCCGATTTGAATACCAATCTACGGGCTCCGGGGCGCTTGGGCCTTACTCCTTAGCGACGAAGCCTGCCCAGCTCTGCATGTAGGTGATGAACTTGTCCGAAAGACCTTCGTCTACTAAGTGGCTGCGTGCTACTGGATTTTCTACCGGTTTGAAGTTCGGGTCTTCCTGGTAGCGATTTGGGAAGTCATGGTGCAAGATTGCCGCCCGCCCCAGCATGATCCAGTCCGCGCCAGCCGCCAACGCCTTTTCAGCCTCCTCGGGCGTGCGAATCTTACCGGCAACGCCTAGCCGAACTTCGCCTCGTTCCAGCTCAGTAAAATAGGACATGAGAGTCCTACCCTGCATGGCTTCTTCATTCGGCTCCTTGAAGACATCCCAAAGTGACATGTCCAAGAAATCGATCTGGCCAGTGCTCATCAGCTGCTGCGCCACGGTTTGAACTTCGCTAAGCACCAAACCAAAACGCTCGGGAGACAAACGCACGCCGACCATAAAGTCATCCCTACATTGTTCACGAATACCATCGAGTATTTCAAAGAAGATGCGGCTCCTGTTCTCGAGAGAGCCTCCATAGCGGTCATCGCGTTGGTTGTTTTCGCTGCTCAGAAACTGACAGAGAATATAACTGTGGGCACCATGAATCTCAACACCATCAAATCCAGCCTCCTGAGAACGAACCGCTGCCGCTATGAAATCGGCAACTAGGTGTTCGACTTCGATCAAGCTCAGCGCGCGCGCCCCTGTCTCCTCATCCCCAGAGGGGCTCACTGGGTCTGTACCAATCAGCTCGCTGGGCGAGCGCATGCCGGCGTGATGGAGCTGACAGATCGCTATGCTGTTGTGGGCCTTGATCGTTGCGGAGAGATGACTCAAACCCTCGATGTGCTTATCCGAGAACACGCCAAGCTGCCCCGGAAAGCCCTGACCGACTGCCTGCACATGTGCTGCACAGGTCATGGTGAGACCAAATCCGCCCTCGGCGCGCATGGTGAGCCATCTAAACTCATCGTCCGATAGCACCCCATCCTCATGACTCTGGGTGTTAGTGAGAGGTGCCAGCATGAAGCGATTCTTCATAGACGGGCCACGGCTAAAGCTAAGCGGTTGGAAAAGTTGACTCATTGTTATTGGTAGTTCCTATTAGTAGATAGTAAAAGCAGGCGAAAGATTACACGTTTAGACAGATTTCCGAAACCACTGCTTTGCTGCGCTTGGATACACTGGGCAGATTCACGTAGACTCGACAATCGGACATCTTGGCCTGTGCCCCCTTTATAGCAACCCAAGAAGAATAAGGAGACATTATGCGAACTTCGCAAACCACAGCTCTATTTAGCGGCCTGCTCAGCGCCTTACTTTTCACCCCACTATTCGCGCAGGGCCCTGATGCACTCTCATCTGGAAGTGAATGGACTCAGTATCGCGGCAATCTTGCGGGCACAGGTTTCTCGCCTTTAACGCAGATCAATCAACAAAATGTAGCCAATCTCGAAAGCGCTTGGTCTTATTCCTTGCTTGCTAATGCACTCAATACTGATGAGAACCCTAGAGCGCCGAATTCGCAGGTGACGCCGATTGTTGTCGATGGCGTCATGTATCTTCCCGCGGCTGATCGCATTATTGCACTTGACCCACTAAGCGGCGAAGAACTCTGGACACACAGAGTTTCGATGAGTGCCGCATCCAGGCGGGGCGTCTCCTATTGGCCGGGCGACAATGGTTCCCGTCCACGCATCCTCTATACCGCTGGTAGGCGACTGGTGGCACTCGATGCAGCTACAGGCGAGCTCGCCTCTGAGTTTGGTGATTCAGGCGAGATCGATATGCAGATCCCCTATAACTCCGTTGCTATGGTTTTCGAGAACACCGTAATAGTAGGAGCCAATACACCCAGAGGCGCTGAGGGAGGAATCGGCAACGCAAGAGCTTTCGATGCACGAAGCGGAGAGAAAGTCTGGGAATTTGAGTCCGTACCTGGGCCCGGAAATCTCGGACACGATACCTGGGAAGGTGATAGTTGGCGCGGAAGATTGGGCGCCAATGCCTGGCCATTCTATTTCACCGTCGATGAACAACGCGGACTAATCTATCTTCCCCTCGCCTCGCCAATCCCGTTCGGTTACGGTGGCGACCGCGCGGGCAACAATCTTTTTTCTAACTCACTAGTCGCAGTCGATATCCGCAGCGGAGAATACCGCTGGCATTTCCAAACCATTCACCACGACCTATGGGATCACGATCCACCCGCGCCTCCGGCGTTATTTGATATCGAGAAAGATGGCGAGTTGATTCCAGCGCTAGGGGTGACAACTAAATCGGGCTACCTGTATTTGTTAAATAGAGAAACCGGGGGCGCCATCTTCGGCATCGAAGAGCGCGCCGTTCCTGCCAGTGATGTGCCAGGCGAAGAAACATCGCCTACGCAACCGATTCCGACTAACCCGCCCGCTTTAGCGCGAGTGAGCTTCGATGCATCTGATCTAGTAACGGCAGCTGACACATCACCAGAACATGCCGCCGCCTGTTCGAAGCTTCTCGCTAACTCTGGCAACGTCACCAACCAAGGTCCATTTACCCCTTGGGCCTACAGACCCAATGGCACTGGAAATAACACCACGCTGCTATTCCCGGGGCTCACAGGCGGACCAAACTGGGGTGGTGTAGCGTTCGACCCTGCCAGCAAGTACGCCTTCGTCTTTGCTGGCGACATAGGCAGCTTTGGCTGGGTAGAAGAATCTGAAGACGGCGCCGAGTATCCCATGCAGCGTCGTGGCCCTAGACCTGGCAACTTTCAAGTAACTATCGATGGCATGTCATTGCCCTGCCAGAAACCGCCATGGGGAACCTTGTCGGCTGTAGATACCACTACGGGTAATATCGCCTGGCAGCAAACACTAGGGCTGAGTGAAGTGCTCCCCGAGGGAAACCAGAACACCGGAAGAGCTGGGCGTGCCGCTGCCTTGGTTACTGCAGGCAATCTATTGTTCATCGCAGCAACAGATGACAACCGTCTGCGGGCACTGGACACAATGACCGGGCGACAACTCTGGGAAACAACTCTAGAAAAACGTGGAAACGCGAACCCCATGACCTACCGAGGTGCGGACGGAAATCAATACGTGGTAATTAGTGCCACAGATACCCTGCGGGCATTCAGGCTACCGTAAACGATCTGCTGAAACGGTACGCCTACAACCTAGTCACTCGCGACTAGGTTGGGCCGCTGCTGCAAGAAGTCTGTTACCTGCTCGTAGGCTAGCGCAAATTCCAGCACCTTCTTATCTTCTCCGAAGCGACCCATGACTTGAATCCCCATGGGTCTACCCTGCACATCGAAGCCCGCGGGAACATTCACCACAGGATTACCAGCAAGACTGGCCGGGATAACCACCTCCATCCAGCGATGGTAGGTGTCCATCTTTTTGCCCGCTATCTCAGTCGGCCAGTGAATGTCTTTAGAGAATGGAAAGACTTGGGCTGTTGGCAACACAAGAAAATCGAATTGCTCCAGCAGATGAACTACCTCTTGATACCATCTCGCTCTGGCATTTCCAGCGTCATTGATCTGCCGCGCAGTTAATACCAAGGATTGTTCAATTTCCCAAATATATTCGGGCTTAAGCAGCGCGCGTTGTGCCGGATCGTCATACATCGATTGAGAGCCGCTGCGGCCCAAGTTTCGGAGATCGACCCAGGTACGCCACAGCTCGGCCATATCGAAATTTGGCATGCAGTGCTCGACCTTCGCGCCAGCCGTCTCCAGTAAGTTGAGGCTAGATTCACAGACATCGAGCACACCGGCCTCCATCGCCAGATATTTCTCAAAATCTCCCATCCAACCTATCTTAATGTCCTGCAAATTAAGTGGCGTGAATTGTTCTGCTTCGGGCAGACTATAGCGCATCACATTTGGCTCACCGCTCACCGGCCCTGCAATGCTAAGCAACAGCCGAATTGTATCTTCGGTATTCCTACCCATTGGACCTGACGTCGAGAGCCCCCTATTTAGTGGATCTCCGCCGCCTACTCGCCCCTTCGAAGGCCGAAAACCAATGACGTTGTTGAAGGCACCCGGGTTTCGCAATGAACCCATCATGTCGCTGCCATCTGCAACGGGAAGCATATGCGTGCCGAGACCGCATGCAGCTCCACCGCTACTGCCACCTGCCGTTAGAGCAGGATTCCAAGCGCTGCCGGTAGCGCCGAAAACTTCATTATAAGTCTGAGACCCGAGTCCAAACTCTGGCGTATTGGTCTTGCCTATAAAGATCGCACCTTGCCCTCTAACACTGGCGACGAGCGAGCTATCGGCTGCAGCGACTCGATTCGCATAGATACGCGATCCGCTGGTTGTAATCATGCCTTCGACGTTGGCAAGATCTTTTACCGCGTGCGGCATACCATGCATCCAACCCCAGTACTCTCCCTTGTCCAGCGCGACATCCGCACGGCGAGCCTGATCTAACAGGCCATCTTGTTCGGCTAGATTAACTATCGCATTGTAAACAGGGTTGTACCGCTCTATGCGCTGCAGGTATGCCTGCATAACCTCGATACAGCTGACCTGTCTGTCGCGGATCGCCGCAGAGAGTTTAGATGCCGAGAGTTCGGTAATGTCAGCAGGTAGCTCACTCGCTAGCAGTCCAGCCGGCACAACCATCGAGATGGAGGCTGCAAGGGAGCCATGTAGTGATGTGTTTAGAAATTCTCGACGTTTCATTTCGGGCACCTATAAGAATAATAAATCAGAAAAAAATGAGAGCCTAGAGACCACTAAAAATCCCCAAACAATTCCAATCCTAAAATATCAGCGTAGCGTTCCTCGAGAATGTCCTGCTTTCTGAGACTACCACTAAGCAAGAGATCGATGTCTGTTGCGATAACTGCTACCGTCTGTTTCTGCGTATCGAAATCAGGCGCAAGCTGAATGGTTGAGCCCCACAGAGACAGCATGCGCGTGTCGATTTGGCGAACGTCATTGTGCTTGGACCATTCACTTCCTATGGCTATGCCTAACAAACTCAGTTGCTCTAGCAGTGCCTGCTCAGCCTCTGGAGCAGGCGCTTCATAAACGTAGCCCTGAATATCTTGCCATCCGGACTGATAGGCAAGATTGCCCTGATAGAAACTCAACACCCATTCAAGGTATTCAGTTTCCGACTGACGGCCCTGGTTCTCTTCGTCTGCATCGTAGGCAACTATAAAAACCTGCGTTTGCGGAATCGAATCCGGCCAATCTTCTAAATTAGGCCCGATGCAGGAAGCCAAGAATAGACAAACAGCCGCAATGAACGAAGGTTTTCTGCTGCTGGCTGCCTTCCTTAATTGCCAATCTACTGCTGTCATGTGATCAACCAAATTCTCTACTCTACCAAACACCCTTACCAACCCACCGCTTGACCATCTTTACGATGATCCGAACCGGCACGGTAGACACCGTTAACCGGATGATCCTGATCAATGCTCTGCTGGCCGAAGACAGGCTCTGGCAGTGCGGGATCTTTACTAAACAGAATCCCCTGATACCCACCTACTCTACCGCCATTTACAGAACGAACATTGTGGCCCTTGGCCTGCAGCGCTCGACCTACTAAGCTGTAAAGATTGTCTTCCAGAGAGAGCGTATTGCTGTTTTGACTATGAGTAAATCGTGCCGCATCGGTAGTCATCTGAATATTCATACCGTTGTCTATAACATTCACCATATGTTGGGCATGCGTCTCGGGTTGCACAGAGCCTCCCATATTGCCGAACGTCATTAGAGGCTCATCGTTCTGTAGTACAAAGCCGGCTATGATGGAGTGGAACGGCCGTTTACGCGGCGCGACCTCATTTGGGTGGCCCTCTTCCAACGAAAAAGCAACGCCACGGTTGTGCAGCATCATTCCATACGGCGCTATTGTCGCTCCACTACCGTATACCGAAAAAATACTGTGTATGAGTGAAACCATGTTTCCCCAGCGATCAGCCGTGGTCAGATATATTGTACCGCCATCCAAGCCCCCCGTGATCGATGGCTCGGTCGCTACATCCATGTCAATACGATCGCAGAGAGTCGCCGCATAGCTTTTCGATAGCAGCCTATCCACAGGAATATCGGAGAACAAAGGATCGCCGTTATAGGCCTGCAAATCTGAGTAGGCGAGCTTCTTCGCCTCGACAAGGAAGTGCCAGTAATTCGGATTTGAGGGACCAAGGGCAGACAAGTCGACGTCGTGAACCGGCGCGCAGACTTCCAATATGTTCAACATCTCCAGCGCGGCAAAGCCCTGCCCCGGAGGTGGCAGCTGAAACACATCATAGCCGTGATAGTTTGTGCTAATCGGCTCGATCCATTCGGACTCGAACTCGGCCAGGTCCGCATGCGTCATCACACCACCATCAGAGCGCATCTTCGCTACGATCGCATCCGCAATCGGGCCCTTGTAGAACGCATCTCTGCCTTGCTCTTGGATAAGCCGCAGCGCGTCCGCCAACTGTGGATTACGGATAATGCTATACAACGGTGGCACCTCACCGTCATTGAGGAAGGTCGCCGCAGAGTCGGCGTCGCCGCGCAGCTTCTCTCGTACGGAACTTATATCCTGATGTCTTCGCTCTGCCTGCCCCCAGCCTTCATCAGCTACTTGCACCGCTCTGGCAAATGTCTCCTTGAAGCCCATTGTCCCGAAGCGATTTAGTAAGGCATCGTAGCCGCTGATAGCACCGGGCACGGTTGCCGCATTTACTCCAGTACCGGGTACGCGTTCCACACCCAGTGTTTCTTTAAAATACTCAGGCGTCCATCCGGCCGGAGCCCAACCTGCAGAATTCAATCCATACAGTTTCTTATCCTGGGCACTCCAAACCAGAGCAAACAAGTCTCCCGCTATACCGGTATCATTTTGTGAGGTGACATCTAGAACCGCAGCGGCGGCTACGGCAGCATCGATGGCGTTGCCTCCGTTTCGCAAAACCTCCAGACCTGCCTGTGCGGCGATCGGATCGCTGGTTGCAACCATGCCATGGCGCGCAATTACTTCTGAACGACCCTGGCCTAGCCAACCCTGCCCACGCGAACCAGACGCAGCCACGACGCTAGCAGCAGGATTGCTAATCTTCTCTGTGGGAATGCCAAATGCGTTCGGCGATTGCGCCATACTCGACGCCAGCGGCAAGCCAGCAAGCGAGATGATTGCAACGCTGCGGGCCAAAATTCCCTGCAAGTTAACTGTAGCTAATGTCATTTTTGTTCGCTCCTTCGCTTCACTCGAATACAAAACTCTTAGTGTGGGTGCGCTGCAAGATGCTGCGCCAATAGGTCTTTCCCGTAGTCGTTGCCATTCGGCGTTCTTACAATCGTATGGATGTGATCGCGAGTAGGAGTGCCAGGTGTATTTATTTGTGCCGTGCCAACTGGATTCTGATGATCGAATTCAACTAAAATTACCGGGCTATGTATTCTGTAGTAGAAGATCGCGTCATCTTCAGCATTACCAACCCAAGAAAAATAGGTGTCATCGATATGCTGCCCAATTTCATCCATGGTGATATTAGCGTGGGGCTCGCGAAGGTTCGCCACATAGACACGCACAAGGTTTAGTAATTGCGACTTCTGTGCAGTACTCATTTCACTGCCGCGCAGCCCTTCGAAGTCGAGCGTTAAGTTGTCTTCATTGGCAGCGGCCAGCTGATTGTTACGTGTCTTATTAGGATCGATAGTAGCGATAGCCTGCTGACTTCTTTCCAGTAATTGCATAAAGGCGAGGCCGTGATCCTGCTCATCCTGCATTATGCGATTACCCGCATACTTGCCCTGCTCGGCGAGCACCGGCTCGCCACCCCAAAAAGCTGGCGTCATGACGATCTGATCGCCTAACACGAAGAAATTGATGATTAGATGATGACCATCTAGCTGCCAACCCCAAGGTTCGGTTGTGGACGGAATACCCATAACAGTGAAATAGTATTTCTCTTCGCCGTAACGAAT